>WNGA01000337.1_pt1 | contig 116573 bp, 129 predicted proteins | sample 5400061 | NCBI WGS metagenome assembly WNGA01 (sample SAMN13153366, study PRJNA577476) | soil metagenome | isolation source: 100 cm soil or saprolite under grassland replicate 2 | place: USA:California | collected 2016-06-15 | reverse complement strand
CGGTCGGAGACCTCGACGTCGAAGTCGGTGCGAATGCGTGTCGATGCCATGTTCATCTTCTCCTCTCAGCGTCCGGTGCGGACGATCTCGGTGATCCTCGAGAACTGGAACCCGAGGACGTTGCCGATGGTGACGAGGGCCAGGGCGATCCCCGAGAGGATGAGCCCCAGGCCGGCCTCACGAACGGGTCCCAGCCACGTGGCGTAGGTCGCCGCGGTGGCGGCGGTGAAGGACGTCGTCGCCACGTACACGACGAACTGGAAGACCTCGACCATGAGGCCGAGCATCATCAGCCCCAGGAAGGCCTTCGCCGTGGCCGGCATCCTCAGGGTCTTCACCGCGACCCCCGCGGATCCCTGGACCTCGCCGCCGCCCGCACGGAGCGACGACAGGATCGAGCCCAGGACGAACGAGACGCCGGCCAGCAGGAACCCCTCGCCCAGGAACTGGATCCCCTTCACCCACGCCGAGAGGTGGCCGGCCAGTGCGGGGTCGGAGACGACCTTCGTGGCCTGGACGACCGCGAGGACCAGTCCCCCCATGACCGCCATGAACCCCATGGCCAGGCTGGGGCCCCACATGACTCGGGCCATCCGGTGGACGGAAAGGGGCCTGGGCGCCGCCGACGAGACCGTGGCCGCACCCCAGGGCGTGTCCACGGTGCCGGTCTGGATGGGGACCGGCCCGTCGCCGGCACCCTCGAGCGCCGGCAGGGCCGCCTTCACGCTCTCCACCCTGAGCCACAGCTGCCGCAGGATCCCCAGCAGCACGATGGCGATGGAGAGCTTCAGCACTCCGAAGGCGGCGGTGTTCAGGCCGAACGACCAGGCGTCGACCCTCGCGACCTGGGTGGCCCTCCCCGCCTGATCGGACCACACGCCGGCAACGATGTTGGCGACGAGGGCCGCCGTCGCCGCGGTGAGTCCGAACAGCGCCGCGCCGATCCCGGCGGCGCGGAACCTCGACTTCGCCCCAGGGTCCCCTCCTGGGGCCGGGCGCAGCAGGAGCGCATCTGCGCTTGCCATGACCTTCTCCTTCCGGTCGGGTACGGATACCGGAACAAGGTGAGCGCCCCACCCCGAGCGGGAGGGTCATCGGCGCGACAGTCTTCGGACGGACGGAGCGTCGTCTGCAGCCGCGGGTCTGGTTCGCACGCGGAGGGACTTCGGTCGCGGAGCCTGGTGGGGGGTGGGCCGCTGCGCGCCTACCATGTCGGCACGGTGACACATTGCTGACGCGGCACATGAGCGAGGACGCCGTGCGGGAGGCGGCCTGGATCGCCCGGTGCGTCGGACGGATCGAGACGTCTCCGCTCACGGAGGCCGATCTCTCCGCGCTCGCCTCGTACCTGGAGATGCGAAAGGTCGAGCGGGGAGGGGTCCTGTACGGGGCGGGCAAGGTCCCCGAGGGGGTCTGGATCATCCGGGAGGGAACGGTCGAGCTGTCGGTGGGAGCGGGGCGCCGGCGCCAGGTCGTGCAGCTCCTGCGGGCGGGCGACGTCGACGGCGACGTGCAGCTGCTGCTCGGCATGCCGTTCCCCTACACGGCCCGGGCCGCCTCCGACACCCGCGCGCTGTTCCTCGAGTCGGGCGCCTTCGAGCGTCTCCTGGCGGAACACTCGATGGTGGCCCGGCGGTGGCTCTCCAGCGTGGCGACCCGAGTCGTCCGGAGCCAGGCTCGGATCCTCGGTCTCCTCGGGAAGAGCCTGACCGCGCAGGTGGCCCGTCTCCTCATCGACGAGGTGGTGGACGGGCGCATCCGGCTGCCCCAGCGCACGCTCGCCGCCATGCTCGGGGTCCACCGGCCGTCGCTCAACAAGGTGCTGAAGGACCTGGAGCGCGATGCCCTGGTGAGGGTCGGGTACAGCGAGATCGAGATCCTGGACGCCGACCGGCTTTCCGCCCTGGCCGCGTGAGCCTGCCGACTGGTCCCCCGCGACGGGAGGCGGCGTTCCCCGGTGTCCTGCCCGACCCGGCGATCGTGCACGGAGGTCTCATGGACAGTGTCGCGTCGCGGACGATTCCGGCACGGCGGCGCGCGAAGTGCGGTTCACGCGAGCGACGCTCCCGCGGGAGCGCCACGAGACGAGGCACTTCGGGTGAGCAAGGCATCGTCCACGTGAGCGATCGGAAGGAATTCAGGGGCCACGTCCGACAAGGAGGCACGATGAGACTTCAGCCCCCGCCGCCGCAGATCGTCGTCATCTTCGGAGCCTCGGGCGACCTCACTCGCCGGAAGATCCTCCCGGCCATGTACAACCTGGCGCGGGAGGGACTGCTCCCGCAGCGATACGCGGTCGTCGGGTATGCCAGGAGCGCATGGGACTCGGAGGGTTTCCGGGCGCATGCCCGCACGGCGGTCGAGGAGTTCTCCCGGACGCCGGTCGACGAGGAGATCTGGGAGCCGTTCGCCGACTCGCTGTCCTACCTGGCCGGCCCGTTCGACGACCCTTCCTGCTTCGAGCCGCTCATTCGGCACCTCGCCCGGATCGACCAGGAGGCAGGCACGGAGGGAGGCCGGCTCTACTACCTGGCCACTCCGCCCTCCGGGTTCCCCGCCGTCGTCAGGCGGCTCGCCGAGGTGGGAGCCGGAGACGGGGCCCGGGTGGTGGTCGAGAAGCCGTTCGGGCGCGACCTGGCCAGCTCCCGCGAGCTGAACGGGGTGGTGCACGAGGTCTTCGACGAGCAGCGGGTCTTCCGGATCGACCACTACCTGGGAAAGGAGACGGTGCAGAACCTCCTGGTCCTGCGCTTCGCCAACTCCCTGTTCGAGCGGGTGTGGAACCGCGACGCCGTCGAGCACGTGCAGATCACCGTGGCCGAGTCCGTCGGGCTGGAGGGGCGAGCGGCCTACTACGAGGAAGCCGGTGCCCTCCGGGACATGATCCAGAACCACGTCCTGCAGGTCCTGACGTTCCTGGCCATGGAGCCTCCCCGGTCGCTGGAGCCGGAGGCCATCCGCGACGAGAAGGTCAAGCTCCTTCGCGCGGTCCGGCCGTTCGGTCCCGACGAGGTCGTCCGGGGGCAGTACGCGCGGGGCATGCGGGACGGCACGCCGGTCCCGGCTACCTGGAGGAGCCCGGCGTGGCGCCCCACTCTCAGGTGGAGACCTTCGCGGCCCTCCGGGCGTGGATCGACAACTGGCGGTGGCAGGGCGTTCCCTTCTATCTGCGGACCGGCAAGCAGCTGCCCCGGCGGGCCACCGAGGTGGCGGTGGTCTTCCGGGAGGCCCCGGCCTACCTGTTCAGCGAGGCCGGTATCCCCCGGTGTGAGCCCGATCACCTGACCATCCGGATCCAGCCGGACGAGGGGATCTCGCTCGCCTTCCATGCGAAGCAGCCGGGGCCAGGCATCTCGCTGCAGGAGGTGGTCATGGACTTCGGCTACGGCGAGTCGTTCGCGAGCGAGCCGGCCGAGGCCTACGAGCGGCTCCTGCACGACGCCATGGCCGGGGACCACACCCTGTTCACCCGGGAAGACGGCGTGGATCGTGCGTGGGAGATCGTCACGTCCGCCCTCGACCAGACCGGGCGCGTCCATCCGTACCCGACCGGGACGTGGGGGCCCGCAGCGGCCGATGACTTGATCGAGCCACGAGCGTGGCACACCAGATGAACGGGCCGGACACGCTGGTCGTCCTCGACGGGAGCACGTTCTTCGCCTCGGGACCGTCGGGCGACGTGGCGGGAGCCGAGGCGGAAGGCTTCTTCTGTGCGGACACGCGCCATCTGTCAAGGTGGGGTCTGCTCGTCGACGGTGCCCCCATGCGGGTTCTGACCAGCCGCAACCTCCAGTACTACTCGGCGGCCATCTTCGGAACGCTCGCCTCCGCCCGCGTCGGGGAGAACCCCGCGGTGTCGATCCAGCGGGAGCGGATCGTGGCCGACGGAGTGCACGAGGACATCGTCGTCGGGAACAACAGCGAGGTGGAGCGCACGCTGCGCGTGGAGTTCCGGTACGGATCGGACTTCGCCGACATCTTCGAGATCAAGGACCGCTCGCCGAAGAGAGGCAATAGGTGGACGGAGCTCGGGGCGAACGAGCTGACGCTGTGGCACGAGCGGGACGGGTTCCGCAGGGGTACCAGGATCCGGTTCAGCGAGCCGTGCGAGGTGGGGGAGGAGGCGGCTCGCTTCGACCTGACGCTCCAGCCCCGGTCGACGTGGTCGACCCATATCGACGTTTCCTGCTTGCTCGGAGATGAGGAACGGCGGCCCAGGCACGACTGCGGGTCTCCCGGAACACTTCAGCCGCAGATGCCGCTCACGCTGGAGCAGTGGCTCGACGAGGCCCCTCGGCTGGAGACGGACTTCGATCCGCTCCGCCATACCTATCGATCGAGCCTCCTCGATCTGGCGGCCCTGCGGTTCCGCCCCCTGGAGGGGCTCGAGTGGTCGCTCCCGGCGGCCGGCCTTCCCTGGTACATGGCGCTGTTCGGGCGAGACAGCCTCATCACGGCGTTCGAGGCCCTCCCGTTCCAGCCCCACCTCGCCCAGACCACGCTGGAGGCCCTCGCGGCCAAGCAGGCCGAGGAGGACGACCCCTTCCGGGACGCCGAGCCCGGCAAGATCCTGCACGAGCTGCGCAGGGGGGAGCTGGCGACGCTCGGGGAGGTCCCCCACACCCCGTACTACGGATCCCACGATGCCACGCCGCTGTTCCTGATCCTCCTCGACGAGTACGAGCGGTGGACCGGTGACAGCGCTCTGGTCCGCCGGCTGGAGCCGGCCGCACGTGCCGCCCTGGCGTGGATCGAGGGTCCGGGCGATCCGGACGGGGACGGGTACCTGGAGTACCGAACCCGTTCCCCCAGGGGTCTCGTCAACCAGGGATGGAAGGACTCCTGGAATGCCGTCCTCTACGCGGACGGTCGCCTTGCAGAACCGCCCATCGCCGTCTGTGAGATCCAGGGATACGCCTACGACGCCAGGCGCCGGATGGCCCGGCTTGCCAGAGACGTGTGGGGCGATGACGGCCTCGCCGCGCGGCTCGAAGACGAGGCTGCCGCCCTTCGGGAACGGTTCAACCGCGACTTCTGGAGCGAGGAACGGGGCACCTTTGTCTTGGCCCTCGACCGGGAGAAGCGTCAGGTGGAATCGATGACCTCCAATGCCGGGCACCTGCTGTGGAGTGGGATCGCCGAGGAGCGGCACGGACGGGAGACGGTGGCACGGCTGATGGCCCCCGACATGTTCAGCGGGTGGGGGATCCGCACCATGTCGGCGGACGACGCCGGGTACAACCCGATCGAGTACCACGACGGCACGGTGTGGCCGCACGATACCGCCATCGTCGCCGAGGGGATGCGACGGTATGGCTTCCGCGAGGAGGCGGCGGTCCTGGCACTGGCCCTGATCGAGGCTGCTGACGCCTTCGATCACCGTCTTCCCGAGGTGTTCGCCGGTTTCCCCAGGGAGCAGACGAGGATGCCCGTGGAATACCCCACTGCGTCCAAGCCACAGGCCTGGGCCGCGGCGGCGCCGCTGCTCGTGCTCCGAACCGTGCTCGGCATGGACGTCGAACACGGCCGGCTCCGCGCGAGCCCCCAGCTGCCCTCGGCCTTCGGGGAGGTGCGATTGCGGGGCGTCGCCGTTCGGGATGGCCGGCAGGATTCACCGTGATCGGACCGGAGTCAGCGGAGCTCCTTCCGCTCGTGCGGGCGGAGCGCGTACCAGAACGGTAGGGCCACCAGGAGCGTTCCCCCCATGAGGTTGCCGATGGCCGCCGGCACGATGTTCCACCCCAGGGCGGTGTCCCAGCCGGGGCCGATCCCCATCGAGGCGGCGAGGGAGAAGTACCCCATGTTCGCCGGGCTGTGCTGGAGGTTGGCCGACACAAACAGCGTCACGGCGAGCATCACGGGGATGTACTTGCCGAAGATCGTCCTGCCCATCACCGAGAAGAAGGCGGCCATCCCGACCAGCCAGTTCGCCAGGATCCCGGAGCCGACCACCTGGAACCACGCGCCCGGGCCGCCGATCTGCCGCCAGGCGAGCTTCCGCTGGATCACCGCCTGGAGCTCCCCGCCCAGCTCGTCCGGGTAGTGCTGCACCAGGTGGAGCATCCACCCCACTGCAAGGGCCCCGACCAGGTTCCCGAGGAACGCCAGGACCCAGAACCGAACCACCCGAAACGCCACGGAGGGACCCGCGTCGAGCAGCGTCGCCGGCATGACCACGTTCGCCTCGGTGAACAGCGCGGCGTCGGAGAGGATCACGAAGAAGAACCCCGCGGAGAAGCCGAGCCCCTCGAGGAGGAGCTTCGGTCCGGGCGCGCCGACGCCGGTGGCCAGCAGCAGGGAGAACAGCGCCCCGGCCGTGATGAAAGCGCCCGCCACCACCGCCAGCACCATGACCTGTAAGGCGGACAGTTCCATGACCCGCCGGCGGCCCGACCGGCCCATGAGGTGCATGACGTGGCGAGCGGATACGTACTGCTGTGGGGGGAGATCCGGGGCCGCCCGCTCCTCGCCGCTCACCGGAGCATGCTACTGAACGCCGTTGACGGACCGGACAGGTGCCCGGGGGTTCCGGTGGGCCCTTGCCTGGCGGCCCGGCAGGTGCGCAGGCAGGAAGATCGAACAGTGTCGCGTCGCCGACTGTCCAGGAGCGCGGCCCCATCGTCCCGGGTTGAGTGGGGAGATCACGTCGAGCGAAGGAGATTGATCGATGAGCACTGACATCGTCCATGTGAGCGATCGGGACTTCGAGCGGGAGGTCCTGCAGTCGGACCGTCCCGTCCTGGTGGACTTCTGGGCCGAGTGGTGCGGACCGTGTCACATGGTCGCGCCCGTGGTGGAGCAGATCGCCGCGGACGCGGCGGGGAAGCTTCGCGTGGCCAAGCTGGACATCGACGACAATCCCCACACCGCCCACCGATACGGCGTCATGAGCATCCCCACCCTGATCCTGTTCGTCGGGGGGGAGGAGCGGGGCCGGGTGATCGGGGCGCGGGGCAAGGAGCACATCGTCCAGACGCTGTTGGGTGACCCGGCAGCCTGAATCGCCGCCCGCGGGTCGTGGCTCCGATGGCATCCTCCGACGACGGGTCCGAGCGCGCGGGGAGGCCGGCGAAGACGAGCGTGGCGGGGAGCGATCCGCCACGGATCGCCGCGGAAGGGATCCCGGCCGTCACGGCCGATCAGATGCGCGAGGTGGATCGCGCCATGGTGGAGGATCTCCACATCGAGCTCCTCCAGATGATGGAGAACGCCGGCCGCAACCTGGCCGATCTCGCGCTGCGCGTGTTCGGCCCCACGAGCGTGATGCTCCTCGCCGGCAGGGGTGGCAACGGCGGTGGTGGCCTGGCCGCGGCCCGACACCTCCACAATCGCGGGGTCGCCGTCACGGTCACCCTGGCCCGGGACGAGAGCAAATTCACGCCCGTCACCCTGCGCCAGCTCGACATCCTCCGCCGCATGGGAGTGCCGATCTCCCACGAGCCCGTGGGCGCCGACCTCATCGTCGACGCGCTGATCGGCTACAGCCTGCATGGCGATCCGGCGGGCCGGGCCGCGGAGCTCATCGAGTGGGCCAACCGGCAGCCGGCCCCGGTGCTGTCGCTCGACGCCCCGAGTGGGCTGGATGTCACCACGGGACGTCCCGGCAGCCCCTGCGTGCGGGCGACCGCCACGATGACGCTCGCGTTGCCGAAGACCGGGCTCCTGGTGGCATCCGCACAGGTGGGGCGGCTGTACCTGGCCGACATCTCGGTTCCCGGACTCCTGTACGAACGGATGGGCCTTCGGGTGGGGGAGCCGTTCGCAGGCGCCGCCGTGGTGGAATTGTGCTCGTGACCCCGGATACCCCGCCGATCCGTGACTACGCCCTGCTCTCCGACAGCCAGGGCTCGGCCCTCGTGAGCCGGGCGGGTTCGATCGACTGGGCCTGCCTCCCACGGTTCGACGGGCCGTCGGTGTTCGGCCGGATCCTCGGGCCCGACGCCGGACACTGGCGGATCGCTCCGACGGGAGGCGGGGAGGTCGACCGAGCGTACCTGGAGGGGACGATGGTCCTCCGGACCGTCTTCAGGGCACCATCCGGCGCCGTTGCCGTCACCGATGCAATGCCGTTCGGGCAGAGCGGGCGCGGGCACCGGCTCGGGCGCGATTCCCCGCACGCCATCATCCGGGTGGTCGAGGGCCAGGGTGGCGAGGTGGAGCTGGAGCTCGAATTCGCGCCCCGGCCCGAGTACGGGCTCACCACCCCCATGCTCGTGCCACATCCGGGTGGCCTCCGAACCCGCGGCGGCCCCCGAGCCTACGTGCTCGCCTCCGGGGTCCCCCTGGAGACCGAGGAGGGGCTCGCTCGCGCCCGGTTCGTCGTTCGGTCGGGGGACAGGGTGGCCTTCGCCCTGCGCGCCTCCAGCCCCTGGGAAGAGGTGGAGGCCGCGTGGCCGGCGGAGGAGATCCTCCGGAGGCTCGATGAGACGATCGAGGCCTGGCGATCGTGGTCGGCGATGCACGAGGGCTACCTGGGCCCGTATCGAGAGATGGTCCGCCACAGCGGCCGGGTCCTCCAGGCGTTGACCTACTCGCCCACGGGGGCGGTGGTGGCCGCGCCCACCACGTCGCTCCCCGAAGCCGTCGGGGGGACGCGGAACTGGGACTACCGGTTCTGCTGGGTCCGCGATGCCAGCCTGACGCTCGAGGCCCTGTGGGTGGCGGCCTGTCCCGACGAGGCCGATGCGTTCTTCGACTTCTTCCTGACCGCCGCCGGCGGGCACGTCCAGGGCGGAAGGGCGCTCCAGGTCCTGTACGGCGCCGGCGGAGAACGGCACGTCCCGGAGCACGAGCTGGAGCACCTCCCGGGCCATCGGGGCAGCCGGCCGGTCCGCATCGGGGACGGAGCGGCGAGCCAGACGCAGCTCGACATCTACGGGGAGATCCTGTCCGCGGCCGATCTGCTGGCCGACCGGCTCGGAAGCTTCGAGGAGGAGACCGCCGACTTCCTGTGCGACCTCGCCGACGCCGCCGCCGGGCGGTGGGAGGAGCCCGACCAGGGCATCTGGGAGGTCCGGGGCGGTCCCCGGCATTTCCTGTACTCCAAGCTCATGTGCTGGGTGGCGCTGGACAGGGCCGTCCGCCTTGCTCCCCGGCTGGGCCGCGAAGCGGACGTTCGCCGCTGGAGCGAGATCCGCGACCGCATCCGGGAGGCCATCCTCGAGCGGGGGTGGAGCGAACGGGCCGGTGCCTTCACCCAGGCCTTCGGCAGCGACGACTTCGACGCCTCGGCGCTGATGATGCCCATCGTGGGGTTCCTCCCGGCCGCCGATCCGCGGATGCGGGCCACGATCGAGGCCATCGCCGAGGGGCTCACCGACGACCACGGGCTCGTGTACCGGTACCGATCGCACGACGGCCTCCCCGGCGGGGAGGGCGTGTTCGGGATCTGCACGTACTGGCTGGTTCAGTGCTGGGCCATGCTCGGCGAGGTCGATCGGGCGCGCGCGCTGTTCGAGGCGATGACCGGACACGCCAACGACGTCGGCCTCCTGTCCGAGGAGATCGATCCCACCACCGGAGACGCGTTGGGGAACTTCCCCCAGGCCTTCACGCACATCGGGCTGATCAACGCCGCATGGGCCATCGCCCAGGCGGAGGAGCGCTCCATCTCAGAGTGACATCCGGTCGCCTGTGGTTCCTCCCGGGCCGAACGCCGGTCCGCTGATCCCCGGCTCTCAGCCTCCATGTCCATGAGGCTGAGCGATGGCCTGACCGAGGGCGAGGTCCACGCACCGCCCGCAGATGGCGGATGGGCACTCCGGTTCGTCGCAGAACTCGCAGGAGTCGATGTCCCGGTCGCACCGCGAACACATGAGCCTCGCCGGCTCAGCCTGCTGGTTCATGACCCCTCTCCTCCCGAGTTTGACTCGCTCTGCCGATGCATCCCGTGGGCCGCACTCGCGGCGTCCTCACGGAACAGAAGGCCCACCAGCCTGCCATCCGAGGTCGTGATCGGGGATGTCTCCAGATTGTGCCCGACCATGAGCTCGGCCATCTCCTCGATCGGGACGAACGGCCGGAACGTGGAGGGTCCGGGCCGCATGGCCTGCTCGATCCGCAGGTCCCCGTCGGCCTGGACCTCCTTCGAGCGGAGCAGCCCGAGGACGACCGACTGATCGTTCACGACCACGCAGGCGTTCCACCCCGCGGCCGCCACCCGCTCGCGGACCTCCCCCACGACGTCGTCGAGGTGGCACGTCGGAACGTCCCGGCGGGCCACGTCGCCCGCTCGGGGCCGCTCCGCGTTCGTGCCCTCGGTGAGAAGGCCGGCGGCGAGCCAGTCGAGCTTGCCGGCCGCGTAGTCGTAGACGTCCGTGAAGCCGAAGCTCTCGAGCCGCCACGCGGCTCGTGGGCTCATGTCTCAGGCGGCGTCCCAGCAGTACACGACCACGGGCCTGGAACGATCGAGCACGTCCCGAGCCTCGGCTTCCAGTCGGCGAAGCGGGAGGTTGATGGCTCCGGGCAGGTGGTCCTCGGCGTACTCCCCGGCGGGGAGCACCTCGACGAGTTGAGCACCCTCGCCCACGAGCCGGCGGACGTCGTCTCGATCGATCGCCTCAGGCATGGCTGTCTCCTCCTTCGGGTCGGGGCGGCCGCCGCCGGGTGCGCCCCCTCGATGGTCCGGCTTGATCGGCGACCGGCTGCGGAGTCGTGTCGCGTGACGAATTCCAGCTCGGCATTGCGCCCTCTCACGATCCGGCGGGGGACAGCGCCGCGAAGGTCGCCGCCGTGCCTGCCCCGAAGACCAGATGCGCGCTGAGGTCCTTCCACAGGGTCGCTCGGTCGTACTCCCGCATGGGCTTGTAGACGCCCGCCCGAGCAAGGACGAGATAGCTCGTGGCCCAGACGCCGGCACCGAAGGGGAGGCCCGCGACCAGAGTCCTTCGGGGCATGGATCCTGCGAGCAGGCCGTACAGGGCTCCCCACGCCACGCCGGTTCCCCAGTGCACCAGGTTCGTGACGAGCCGTGCATGCCTGCCGTCGAGCTCCTTCTGGACGAATCCTTCGTACAGCCGCTTCCCGACCTGGGCCGGCGCGGGGGCGGCGTCCCACGAGCTGAGGCCCGACGCGAACTCCCACTCCAGGGGCCCGCCGTCGCCGCCTCCCGACCGGTACCGCCGGTACCACACCGTATCCATCGCTGCCGTGCCGAGCACGCCGGCGACGATCCCCCGAACCAGCGCTCCGACGGGTGTCACCTCCGAGCCTCGCCGCATCGCGCTCTCCTCTCCATCCTCGGAACACCGACCCCACGGAAACCGCCAGAGATGGAACCCTGCCGGATCGGCCGAGTGGGAGCCCCCCGCCGTGATCCGTCCAACAGCCAGACGTGCAAGAGCCTTCCCCGGTCGACGGTCGGATGGGCGGGAAGGTCAGATTTCCGACAATGATCGCAGCCCGGTCGGATGGGCACCCCGGGGTCACGACCTGGCCGAAGGTGGCGGCGAGCTTCGTGGTGCCCATCGACTTGCGGCGCCTGCCCCCAACTCTGTCACCCGGCGGACACACGCGGTGTTATCAGCCATCGGCGTGGGTCATCTTCTGTAGTGCGGCGACCCGCATGGAGGTGAGTGATGGACCTGTTCGGATTCTCCACGCTGGCCGGGCACTTCTCGCCCGGTTGGGGTGCGGCCGCCGGCATCGCCGGAGGCCTGGCGTTCCTGGCCGTGGTCTACATGGGTCTCGGGTCGGGCATGACCCGCATGAACTTCCTGCACATCCTCGGCACGATGATGGTGCCACGAGCGTCGCGGAAGGCCGCGTACGCCGTCGGGTCCATGGTCCACCTGATGCTGTCGGCGGGATTCGGACTCGTCCACGCGAGCATCCTCCAGGCGATCGGAATCAGCTCCGTGGCCCAGGCGGCGGGGTGGGACCTCCTCCTCGGTGCGGTCCACGGGATGGTGATCCTCGTCGCGATGCCCGTCCTCCTGGTGTCGATGCATCCCCTGGTCCGGGAGGGGTTGCTGGAGCGCCCCGGCGTCGCCCTGACCGGGTTCGGCGGGCTGACCCCATGGGTTCGCTGATGGCCCACGTCCCGTTCGGCGTGGTGACGGGATCGATCTACGCGGCCGCGGTGCTGTAGGCAGCCGGGAGGGGTGACGGATGAGGCTTCTGAGCAGACTCCGGGCCGAGTGCACGCACGTGCCCGATCAATTCGCCGAACCGAGAAGCGACCGGTGCGAGGGCTGTGGGAGCGGATTCAACCTCCGGGTGTGCGCCGAGTGCGGGTACGTGGGATGTTGCGAGTCTCAGCTGGGACACGACCGCCACCACGCCCGGGAGATGCTCCATCCGGTGATCCGCTCGATGCCGGTCGGGCCCCGCTCGTTCACATGGTGCTATGAGTGCCGGAGGTACGTCCGTTGACCGTCGTGCCGGAACCGGGAGGGATCGCCCCGCACCGGGATCGGCGGCTGGCCGAGACGCGGGCGCTCTGCCCGGGCTGCCTCAGGGTCGTCCCGGGCGAGAACCTCGAGCGCGACGGGAAGGTGATCCTGCGCCGGACCTGCCCGGACCACGGGACGTTCGAGTCGCTGGTGCTGTCCGACGCTTCCTGGTGGGAGTGGAGCCGGCGGTTCATCCGCCCCGGCCGGCACCCCGCCCACACGGCCACGGAGACCGTGCACGGCTGCCCCTACGACTGCGGGTTCTGCCCGGAGCACCAGCAGCACGCCTGCGTCACCGTGTTCGAGATCACGGAGGCCTGCAACCTGGAGTGTCCAGCCTGCTTCGCCGGTGACGCCCACGTGCGGCACGCCTCGCTCGAGGACGTCGGGGCCATGGCCGACGGCTTGATCCGCGCGGAGGGCGGCCAGGCCGACGTGGCGATGCTCTCCGGCGGCGAGCCGACCCTGCACCCGCGGTTCTTCGAGGTCGCGGACGCCGTGCGGGCCCGGCCCATCCGGTACACGATCGTCAACTCCAACGGGATCCGCATGGCCCGGGACCCCTCGTTCTGCGAGGGCCTGGCGGAGCGGGACATGTTCGTGTACCTGCAGTTCGACGGGTTCGCGGACGAGACCTACCGGGCCCTCCGGGGACGAACGGACCTCCTGGACCTGAAGCTGCAGGCCCTCGAGAACCTGGACGCGGCGGGCGTCCGGGTGGTGCTGGTGGCGACCGTGCTGAAGGGGCTGAACGACGGCGAGGTCGGCGCCATCGTGCGGTTCGGGTCGGAGCACCCGGCCGTGCGGGCGGTCTCGTTCCAGCCGCAGTTCGGCGAGGGCCGGTTCGTCCCGTTCGAGGCCATGGACCGCATGACCACCACCGACGTGATCGCGGCCATCGACCGCGACAGCGGCCTGTTCACCCGGGAGGACTTCATCCCGGTCCCGTGCTGCGATCCGATGTGCACCGCTGCGACGTTCGCCTACGTGGGTCGCGACGGTGAGATGACCCCGATCAGCCGGCTGGTCCCGGTGGAGTCGGTCCTCGACTACGCCACGAACACCGCCATGCCGAACCTGTCCGAGGCGTTCCGGCGCGACGCCGAGGAGATGCGGGAGATCCTCCTGAAGCTGTATTCGAAGTCGGCCCCCGCCGGGAGCGACCGCCAGGCCGACGCGTTCTTCTGCGCGTGCGAGCCGCTGCTCGCCGAGATCGAGGGCGTGGACGACCTCCCCGACCGGATCTTCGGCGTGACCATCGAGGGGTTCATGGACCGCCAGTCGTTCGACCTCACCAGGGCCGTGCGGTGCTGCATCCAGGAGGCCCTGCCGGACGGGCGGATCGTGCCGTTCTGCGTGTACAACACGCTGTACCGGTTCGCCCCCGATCACCGGCCCCAACCGCCGGGCCCCTTGGGGACGACATGACGGCTCTCGCGCTCGACGCCACGACCGCGTACCTCAAGGCCTGCTGCGCGGACCTGTGGTCGGACCCCGGGGTCCGGCTCCTGGCCGGCGAGGCGCTGCGGCCGGGCGGGCTGGAGCTCACCCGCCGGGCGCTGGACCTGGCGAACCTGCCGCCCGGCTCCCGGGTGGCCGACGTCGGCTCGGGCACCGGCGTGACGCTCGCGGAGCTCATCGCCCGGGGCCATGGAGCCATCGGCGCGGACTACAGCCGTGCCCTCGCGGCCGAGTCCTCCGCCACGGCGCCCACGATCGTCGCCGATGCCGAGCGCCTCCCGCTCAGCGACGGCTCCCTCGACGGGGCGGTCATGGAGTGCGTGCTGTCGGCGGTGCCGGACAAGGCCGCCGCGGTCCGGGCGATCCGCCGCGCGCTCCGTCCGGGTGGCGCGTTCGTGCTGACCGACGTGGTGGTCGAGGGGTCGCTGCCCCCTCCGCTCGACTCCTTCGCCGGCTGGGTGGCGTGCGCGGCGGGGGCCCTCCGCGCGGACGGCTACGCGGACCTCCTGACCGGGGAGGGCCTCGTGCTCGAGGTCCGGGAGGACCACGGCGACGCGATGGCCGCGCTGGTGGCCCAGGCCCGGCGCCGGCTGGCCCTGTTCCGGGGGGCGGTGGCGGCCGGCGTGGTCCAGGCCTCCGGGGCCCTCGACCCGGCCCTGGTCGAGCTGGGAGAGGAGATCCTGGCGGTCGCGCAGCGGGCGGCCGCCGATGGCGTCCTCGGCTACGGCCTGTTCATCGGCCGCTCCGTCTGACCCGGGCGCGCTCCTCGGCCATGCGCTTCGCGTCCTCCAGGTGGCGGCGAACCACTCCCTCCCAGGTGGGACGCATCAGGCGAGCCCCCAGCCTCCCGAACACCCAGAAATCCAGCGAGAGCTGGCCCCGATACTCGATGCGGGTCCCGTCGCTCTCGTCGTGGAGCACGAACTCCTCGTGCACGGCCGGCGGCGGGCCCCGGAGCCCCCGGAACTCGATGCGATCGGGAGGGGACAGGCGCACGCTCTCGACGGTGGTGGAGGTGAATCCCCACACGGGCGTGTGGTGCGCCGCGATGACCAGGTCCTCCCCGGATTCCAGGATCTCCACGCGCCGCCGGACCTCGCGGGGAGCTCGCGCCCGGTACGGTGCGGCGAGGATCTGGAACACGATCTCTCGCGGCGCCGCGATCCGGAGCGTGAGGGGCCCCAGCGGGTGCACGGACCGGCCCCACCCCAGGTCGACGGTGAGCCGGCCGGTGAGCCACGAGCCCACCAGGATGACGAAGAGGGCGCCCAGCACGACGCTCACCCCGATCAGCCCCCATGTCGTCCCCGCCACGCCGATCACGGCCACATCCGTTCCATCCTCTCTCGTCCGCTCGACATCGCCTTCCGGCAGGACGCCACGGCGCCGGCCGGATTCCGCCGGCCCGTCGACCTGCCCGTGGAATCGCAGGGAGCGGCTGGGCGTCCGTGGGGGTTGAAGAGATCGTGGAGGACGACGAGTTCCTGCAGGCGACCATGGGGTCGATGGACCTCGTGTACAACATCGCCCGGCGCATGGTCCCGCGGCGGGAGGACGCCGAGGACCTCGTGCAGGAGACCTATCTGGCCGCGTACCGGGCCTGGCGGGATCACCGCCGGCCGAGGAGGGTGGAGCCCTGGATGGCGACGATCTGCCTGAACCTCGGCCGGTCGCTGTACCGCCAGCGCGCCCGCCGGCCGGCGGAGGTTCCGCTCGAGGAGTGGACGCGGGTGGCATCGACCGAGGATCCGGAGGCCCGGGCGCTCGCCCGACTCGATCGTGAGGCCGTGTACCGGGCGCTGTGGGCCATCAACGAGGACCAGCGCACCGCCATCGCGCTGGTCGACCTGTCCGGCCTCTCGGTGAAGGAGGCGGCCCGGATCATGGGGACGCCGCCGGGCACGGTGCTGTCTCGCCTGCACCGCGGTCGCAAGGCCCTGCTGCGGCTCCTGGACGACCGATCGGAGGAGAGGACCCGGTGAAGCGGGGAATGACGCCGCGCCGGCACGATCCGGAGGGCTGGGCGGCCCGGTACGTGGAGGGACTGATGCGGTCCCGGGCCCGCCGCCGCTTCGAGGCTCACCTGGTCGGCTGCGACGACTGCTGGCGCGAGGTCACGCAGGCCCGGGCCGGCCGGCGCATCGCCGAGGGGGCCAGGGAGCTGGCCCCGGCGAGCCTTCGCGACGACGTCCGCGCGGCCGTCGCCCTCGCGTCGCCCGGCCGCTCCCGGCGGGCTCGGTTCCTCGTTCCGCTCGCCGCCGTCGCGGTGGTCGTGGCCCTCGTGGGAGGGGGCCTGTTCCTGTTCCTCGGGCGGGGGGGCCCCTCGCAACCCCCCGCCATCACCGCGGCGCTCCTGGCCTACCGGACGTCGAGGATGCCTCCCGGAACGCCGCCCCAACAGGCCGCGCCCGAGCTGGGGTCCGCGGGGCTCCGGCTGGTGGAGGCCGAGCACACCGACCTGGACGGGACTCCCGTGGACGCCTACGTGTACGCCGCGTCCACAGGGCGCCGGATCACCCTGTTCCTGAGCGCCCGGAGGTTCCCCCGGGCCCTCGGAGCGACGACCCGCTCGGGCCGGGTGTCCGGGTGGCACGCCGCGGCCGACGGCGTGCATCTCGTCTGCGGCGACCGTCCGGTGTCGTACATGATGCTGGGCCGGGATCCCTCGCTCGTCCGCATGGCCGAGCGCGTGCTGCTGGGGACGGAGGTCCACACCACCTGATCGGCGACGGGGAATCCCGCCGCCGAGGCGCGCGTCCCTGGGGGTGAGCCATCCGAACGCGTGAGGAGGGACACCGTGCCCCACGGCAGCAACGACGCCAAGCGCCAGCGCCGGGAACAGGCCAGGCTGGCCCGCCAGAGGGAGCTCCGGCGGGGCGCCGTTCGACTACGCGGCACACCGCTCGACGCCGATGGTGATCAACTTCTTCGCCTCGTGGTGCCCGAACTGCCGCGCCGAGATGCCCGCGTTCGAGCAGGTCCACCAGCGGCTCGGGGGCCGGGTGGAGTTCCTGGGGATCTCCCAGTCGGACTCGAAGGGAGCGAGCGTCGCCCTCGCCCGCGAGGCCGGCATCCGCTACCTCACCGCGATCGACGCGAACGGCGACTTCTTCCGGGCCACGGCCTCCAACGGGATGCCCACGACCCTGTTCGTGCGCCCCGGTGGCCGGATCGCCTACATCCAGGTGGGCGCGCTCGACGCTGCGTCGCTGGAACAGGACATCGCGACCTATCTGGGGGTCACGGCCTGACTCGGGCTACTTGGCGAGGAGCTGGGTGAGGATGCTCTGGAGAGCCCCCGCGGTGATGGGGCCCTGCCAGGCGTGATACGTCGCCCCGCCAGCGGAGAAGCCGATCTGGCGGCCCTGCCGGTCGAAGAACAGGGTGTCCGGCTGGCCGAAGAAGCCGAGACCCGACTCGATCTGCCCGGCGGGATCGAACACGCTGGGGTAGGCCCAGTCCTGTTCACGGATGAAGTCCTGGGCGGAGGATCGCTGGTCCCGGATGTCCACGCCGATGAACTGGACCTGCCGGCCGTACCGGAGGGCCGCCGCGGCCAGGTGCGGGGCCTCGAGCTTGCACGGCCCGCACCAGGACGCCCAGATGTTCACGACCACGGGCACGCCGCGGAGCTGGCCGAGGAGCGTCCGGAACCGGGCCAGGTCGAACTCGGGCAGGGCGAAGCGGTCCGTGGGGAGCAGCGGGGCAGCCGTGGCGTTGAGTGCATGCCCGTTCGATGACGCCCCGGGACGATCCGCGGGGCCCGGCTGGGTCGAGCCGCGGGCACAGGACGTGGCCACGATGGCGAGCGCGAGGAGGATCCCTGCCGCCCGGGATGGTCTCATCACCACCTCGGACGCGACGAGCCCGTGCACGATTCCCCGGAATACGCCGTGGCCCGGAGGCGTCCTGCCGGACATGAGGAACGCTCGGGCCGTGGCATTGTGGACCGTCGCTGTTCTCGTCCTCGGCGCCTGCGCTCAAGGCCGCGGCCCCACCCAGCCCCGAGGGGCCGGCCCCACCCAGCCCCGAGCGGCCGGTCCCAGCCCGCTCATCGATCCGGATCGGATCATCGACGGTGGGCCCGCCCCCGACGGCATCCCGCCCATCGACCACCCGGAGTTCCTGGCGGCTCGAGCAGTGCGGTTCCTCGACGAGCGGGAGCCGGTGCTGGCCGTGGAGGTCCGGGGCCGGGCCAAGGCCTATCCGTTGCGGATCCTGATGTGGCACGAGATCGTGAACGACGCCGTCGGCGGGGTGCCCGTCACCGTGACGTACTGCCCGCTCTGCAACACCGGCGTCGCCTTCCGTCGCCCGGTGATCGGCGGAAAGCTCCTCGACTTCGGGACGTCGGGGAAGCTCTACAACTCGAACCTGTTGATGTACGACCGCCAGACCCGCTCGTACTGGTCTCAGGCGCTCGGTCAGGCGGTCGTCGGCGAGCTCGCCGGCGCGAAGCTTCGCCTCGTCCCGGCGCTGATCGTGTCGTGGAGGGACTGGCTGGCCAGTCATCCGGACGGGCTCGTCCTGTCGACGAACACGGGATTCGCCCGCGACTACGGCCGGAATCCGTACGTCGGCTACGTCCACGCCTCCAGGCCGTTCCTCTACGACGGCGACGTCGACCCCCGGCTCCCGGCCATGGAGTACGTGCTCGGCGTCGCGATGGGGACCGAGATCGAGGCGTTCCCGTTCTCCGAGCTCAGCCGGCGCGCGACGGCCGGCGTCGCCGTCGCGGCGGACAGCGTGGGGGGCAGGTCGGTCGTCGTGTTCTGGGCTCGCGGGACCCTGTCCGCCCTCGACGCGTCCGACATCCCGGCGTCGGAGGACGTCGGAGCGGCGGCGGCCTTCCTCCCAGTCCTCGACGGCCGATCACTGACGTTCACCACCGGGCCGGAGGGGATCACCGACACGCGGACCGGCAGCCGCTGGAACATCGAGGGCCGGGCCGTGGGGGGTCAGCTGGCGGGCAGGCGCCTCGAGCCCGCCGTCGCGATCAACAGCTTCTGGTTCGACTGGGCGGCCTTCCACCCCGATACTCGCATCTTCCGGTCACCATGAGGAGATCCGCCGAACCACCCCGCACCAGGCTGTCGATGGACGGGGCCCTTGGATGTGCAAGGACGTCTTCGAGCGAGCGATGAAGCGGCCTCCGATTCGAATTGCGGGGGAGCCGACTCCGAGACGATCCATGCCCGGAGGGCCCGGCAGCCCGTCGGGGTGATGGAGTACACGGTCCGGGAGCGCCGGGCCCCGAGTGGCTCCGAGGTGTCCCTGGCCACCCCCGCGCCACGAGCTTCTTCGGCACCTCGTACATCGCACTCTCGGCGTGGCGGCTGGGCGAGTGCGACTCGAGGTGCTCGCGTTCCCTTCGACGACGCCTTCCGGGCGATCGCGTCTGCGTCATCGGGACACCGAGCGAGAGCCGCGCCTCGGGTCGCCCCCGGAACACTAGTGGCTGAGGAGCGCCGCGAGCCCCGGCGGGACCCGGGCGATGACTGCCGCCGCCAGCGCCAACAGGCCGAACCCGATCACGGGGGTCAGCCGCGTCCCGTGCCGCCCGACCTTCTCGTAGACCATCACCGCGGTGAGTCCCGCCATCCACCACAGGTGGGCGACGCCGACGGCGAACATCAGCAGCATCAGGGCCCAGCAGCACTCCAGGCAGAACATGCCGTGCCCGAGCCCCAGACGGAACGCCCCGGCAGGGCCGCGCCGCCGGTAGTGCTGGAGGAGGTACGCGCCCGGATGGCGGCACTCGGACAGGCACCGTTCCTTGAGGGCGGAGAACTGGAAGGCCCCGGCCAGCGCCAGGACGTGACGGGCTACGCCGACGTGGGGGCGACGTTCGCGTTCAGGTGGAACGTGTTTCCCGGGTCCCACCGGTCCTTCACCGCGACCAGCCGTTCCAGCTTCGTCGAGCCGTAGACCTCACGAACGCGCTCGTCCGAGTCGGCGCCGAGGTCGTTCACGTACACGCCGCCGCTGGCAAACGGCGCCAGCGCCTCCCAGTTCTCACGCGTGAGGGAGATGTTGCGCCCGTCGTCGGACGGGTCGTCCCACGTCGCCGCGGGCAGGAGGTCGAACGTCGCATCGCGGTTCGAATAGGCGGAGTCGTCCTCTCCCAGGTGCGAGATCGCGCCTCCGAGCGAGAAGAGCTCGATCCCGCAGCCGCCGCTCGACATCTGGCCGCGCTCGACGAACGCGTCGAGGAAACCGTCGGAGAGCTCGCGCATGAGCGAGCCCTTCCAGTAGTGGCGGCGCCCCGGGCCCGATCCCTCGCCCGTCGCCGACTGGACGTCCGGGTAGCTCAGCACGTCGGCCTTCGTGGCGATCGATTGCGCGACGCGACGGAGGGGCGCGCCGAGCCGTTCGCCCTCCTCCAGGTCCGGGCCGGCGAACACGTACCAGACGTACAGCTCAGGGCCGGAGGCGCTCGCGCTCTCGGCCCGGCCCGAGCCCCGCCCGGTCTCCATGCCGGCGAGGCTGCACAGCTCGGGGGGCGCCGATCCCATGAGCTCGCGATACGCGCGCATGACGGCCGGAGCGTCCTCGGCGGCGTATCGGAGCTCGACGGACAGCATGGGCCCGATCGGATGCAGCCGGAACTCGAACTCCGTGACGACGCCGAAGTTGCCCCCGCCGCCCCGGATGCCCCAGAACAGGTCCTGGTTCTCCGCATCCGACGCCCGAACCACGTCGCCGCTGGCGGTGACCACCTCCGCCGAGACGAGGTTGTCGCACGCCAGGCCGTGCACCCTCCCCAGCCACCCGAAGCCGCCGCCGAGCGTGAGCCCGCCGACGCCCGTGTGATGCACCATCCCGCCCGTCGTGGCCAGGCCATGCTGGTGCGTCGCTCGGTCCAGGTCCCGGAGCAGCGTGCCGCCCTGGACGCGCACCCGCCGGGCCTCGGGATCGACGGCGACGCCGTTCATCGTCTGGAGGTCGATCATCACGCCGCCGTCGGTGCACGACTGGCCGGCGACGCTGTGTCCTCCTCCGCGGACCGCCACCTCGAGGCCCTCGTTCCTGGCGTGGGCGAGGGCAGCCGCGACGTCGCCCGTCGTCCGGCACCGGACGATGACGGCGGGGCGCTTGTCGATCATCGCGTTCCACAGGCGCCGGACGTCGTCGTAGCCGGGGTCGACGGGCTCGAGCACCTCGCCGGTGAAGTCGTCGATCGTCGTTCGCCCCATGCCCCAGCCTCCTGGTCACGCCCACGCCGGGGAAGCCACCCGGATGACTCTACGGCCGGTCGGAGTCCGACCCCATCGCCTGTTCGCCGGGCGGCTGGTCGACGGGGATGCGCCCCCGATGCGCATAGGTCTCCATGCCCCTGACGATCACCTCGAGGCCGAACTCGAACCGCTCGTCCTGGTCGCCGCCGAACAGGAGGTCGACCGCACCGCGGGTGTGGGGGAACCGGTCCTCGGGCAGGGACTCCACGTAGCCCCGGAACATCTGGAGGATCTGCTCGGGCGGGAGGTCCTCCCCGGTGGGGGAGGCCAGGCCGAGGCTCTCCTCGAACGCGTAGGCCCCGACGTACAGGCCGGCCAGGTCGCCGAGGTACGCGATCACGCGATCGGGGATCCCGGCGGGCCGGAGGAGCTCGAAGAGCCACTCGGTGAACAGCGCGACGGTCGGACCGGAGGGGATCCGGCCGAGCGAGACGCGAGCGATGTCCCGGTGCCGGTTCATCACGGCTCGCATCTGCCGGCCCACCTCCTTGAGCTGCTCCTGCCATCGCGAGGGATCCGGCTCGGGGAGCTCCATCTCCCCGGTGGCCCGCTCGAAGAGCAGCTGGAGGAGCTCCTCCTTGTTCCGCACGTGCCAGTACAGCGACCCGGCGCCGGTGCCGAGCTCCTCGGCCACCCGGCGCATCGAGAGGCCCTCCAGGCCGTCGCTGTCCAGGATCCGCATGGCGGCCTCGATGATGGCGTCCCTGGTCAGCGGGATACGGGGGGCGGCGCGCTCCCGGAGGCGCCAGGGGGGCTCAGGGACGTCCTCGGCCCCGGCGCGTTCCGGTGCCGGCTTGGCGTCGGCGCTGCCCTGTGCGTCATCCATCATGCCCTCAACACTGTACCATTCTGGAACATAGTTGCATGCGTGGAACGCCGTTTGACAGTTGAGGGGCCCACCTCTAGAATGCCGTTCAGCGAATGGAAGGGTGTTCGAGAGAGAGGAGACTCGAGATGACCCCCACGATCGAGGCAAGGGGTGTCACCAAGCGGTTCGGGAAGACCAGGGCCCTGGACGGGTTGGATCTCGTCGCGGAACCCGGCCAGGTGGTGGCGGTGCTCGGTCCGAACGGCGCCGGGAAGACCACGTTCGTGCGTGCGGTGGCCACGCTCGTCCGGCCGGACCGGGGCTCGCTGCGCGTGGGGGGACGCGACGTGATGCGGGAGCCCGAGGCTGTCCGGCGGATGATCGGGCTCGCCGGCCAGTTCGCGGCGGTGGAACCGGCCATGACCGGCCGGGAGAACCTGGAGATGGTGGCCCGCCTGTTCGGGCAGGATCGACGCTCGGCCCGGGCCAACGCCACGTCGGTGCTGGAGCAGCTCGGCCTGACCGACGCCGCCGACCGCCTGGTGCGGACCTACTCCGGCGGGATGCGGCGCAAGCTCGACCTCGGCGCCAGCCTGGTCGGCGAGCCCCGTCTCCTGCTCCTGGACGAGCCCACGACCGGGCTGGATCCCAGAAGCCGCATCGAGCTGTGGGACGCCATCCGTTCGCTGGTGGAGCGGGGGACCGACGTCCTGCTCACGACCCAGTACCTGGATGAGGCCGATCACCTGGCGACCCACATCGTGATCGTCGACCGCGGCCGGGCGGTGGCCTCCGGCACGCCGGCCGAGCTGAAGCGCCGGGTCGGCGGCAGCGTGGTCGAGGTCCACGTCCGGCATCGGGCGGATCTGGCCAGGGTCGCGTCGGCCGTCGGAGGGCTCGACCACGGGGAGGCCCAGGTCGAAGAGGCGACGCGGCGGGTGAGCGTGAGCGTCGAGGCCGGGACCGATCGGCTCATGGCCGCGATCCGGGCGGTCGAGGCAGCCGGGGTCGAGATCGACGACGTCGCGCTCAGGCAGCCCAAGCTCGACGAGGTGTTCCTGGCGCTCACGGGCCAGCAACTGGACGAGACCGCGCAGCCCGCGCCGGCCAAGGGTGCGGCCTGAGATTCCGAAAGGAGGCAACGATCATGGCGACGATCTCACTCGGCGCGCAGCGCACGACCGACCTGTGGACCAGCACGCTCGTCGTGGCCCGGCGGGCGGTGCTCCGGTTCCTGCGAACCCCACAGCTGATCGTCCTCGGCACGATCCAGGGGGCGATGTTCCTGCTGATCTTCCGGTACGTTTTCGGCGGGGCCATCGGCGCGGGCGGGCTGCGGTACGTGGACTTCCTGGTCCCCGGGTTCGTGACCACCGGGGTGCTGTTCACGGGTATGGGAGCGGCGACCGCGATCGCGGAGGACCTCGAGCAGGGATTCGTCGACCGGCTCCGATCGCTCCCCATCCCGCGGAGCTCCGTACTGACGGGGCGGGCGCTCGCCGACACCGCCATGCACACCTGGAGCCTGGCCATCACCGTCGCCATCGGATTCGCCGTCGGGTTCCGGCTCCACGGCTCGGTGCCCGACGCCCTCGCCGCGTTCGGCCTGCTGGTGGTGTTCGCCTTCGCCTTCGAGTGGCTGTTCGTCACCCTCGGCCTGATCGCGGGCACGGCCCAGGCCGCGCAGGGGATGGCACTCCTGGTGTTCCCCCTGACGTTCGTCTCGAGCGCGTACGTGCCGGTGGACACGATGCCGGGGTGGCTCCAGGGCTTCGCCGCCCACCAGCCGCTCAGCTACATGGTGGACGCCGTCCGATCCCTGACCCAAGGCCCGGCCGCCCAGACGGTGCTCGGCCACGGAGCCGGTTTCTACGTCCTTCGCTCGGTCCTGTGGGCGGCAGTCATCGTCGCGGTGTTCGCTCCGCTGGCCGTCGCCCGGTACCGCCGAGGCTGAGCGGGGTGGGACGGTGCACTAGTGGGGTTCGTGGGGCCCGGCGATGACGCCGAGCGCCGAGGCCACATCCCGGAGCTGGGGCTCGCTCAACCTCCCGGTGAAGTGCTGCCGGATGCCCCGGACGTGGGTCCGTGCGGCCTTCCTGACCAGGTCGCGCCCCTCCTCCGTGAGCCGCGCGTGCACGACCCGGGCGTCCTCCGGGTCGCGCCGGCGATCGACCAACCCACCCTCGGCCAGGCGGTCGACCACTCGGGTGAGCCCGGACGGCGACATCATCACCCGCTGCGCCAGCTCCGTCATGCGCAAGCTTCGCTGCGGAGCGCGGGCCAGGCGAACGAGCACGTCGTACTCGCTCCAGGTCAGGCTGTGCTCCGTCCTGAGCTCGGAGTCGAGGATCCTGGTGACGTGCTCGTGGGCGTGCAGCAGCGCCTGCCACGCTTCCATCTCGGTCTCCGTCAGGCTCCGGCGCACGGCGGGAGGATACACCGCGATATTTGCACGTACAAGAAAATGTCTGATATGCTTCGCGCCGCAAATATTGCGAAGCGAAGGAGTGGTGATCTCGCGATGCTCTTCGGATTGAACGTTGCGCCTTCGGCGGCGCCGGGGGCCGATCCCGTGGCGAGCGCCAGGAACGCCGAGGATCTGGGTTTCGACTTCGTCTCGGTGAACGACCACCTGCACGGCACCCTCGCCAGGCACGAGACGTGGACCCTGCTGACGTGGATCGCGGCCTCGACGTCCCGGATCGGTGTGGCCTCCCGGGTCCTCGCCGTGCCGTACCGGCATCCCGCCGTGCTGGCGAAGATGGCGGAGACCCTCGACCGCCTGTCCGGGGGGCGGCTGATCCTGGGGATGGGCGGGGGCTACTCGGATGAGGAGTTCCGTGCGTTCGGGCTGGGAGAGCGGTCGCCGCGGGACAAGGTGGACGGCCTGGATGAGGCCATCCGCATCGCACGGGGCCTGTGGTCGGAGACCGGTTTCACCTTCCAGGGCCGGCTGTACCGGACCGAGGCCGCCGAGATCGAGCCGAAGCCGGACCGCCGGATCCCGATCTGGCTGGGGACGTACGGCCCGCGTGCGCTGGCGCTCACCGGACGGCTGGCCGACGGGTGGATCCCCACCCTCGAACTGGCCCCGCCGGAACGAGTCCCCGCCATGCGCGACCGGGTGCTCGGCGCCGCGAGGGAGGCCGGCCGCGAGCCCGACGAGATCACCTGCGTGTACAACCTGGACGTTCGCGTCGACGAGCGGGCCGACGTCCCGCCCTCCGTGGTCGCCGGCCTCCCGGAGGCAATGGCGGAGCGGCTCATCGGGTTCGCCAAGCTCGGGTTCACCGCCGTGAACTTCTGCCCGGTCGGGCCGGGCCAGGACGAACAGGCCCAGCGGCTGGCGGGCGAGGTGATCCCCGAGGTGCGCGCCGGAGTCTGACCGGCGAGTACCGAGTTTCCCGGATCGAGTGACAGAATCGGACGATGCCCCCCGGAGCGGGAGGTCTGACAGGGACCAACTCGCTGCTCGAGCGCCAGAACGCGGACCCGTGAGGGTTGGCGGGGCGACCGAGTGCACTCAAGGAGGATCCGTTTGATCACGCGACAGCTTGGCTCGACCGGTCCCCACGTATCCGCGATCGGTCTCGGCTGCATGGGGATGTCCGGCGCCTATGGTCCCGCCGACGAGGCGGAGAGCATCGCCACGATCCGTGCTGCGCTCGATGCCGGGATCAACCTGCTCGACACCGGCGACTACTACGGCATGGGTCACAACGAGCTGCTCATCCGGGAAGCCCTGCGGGGCCGCGACAGGGACGGCGTCGTGATCAGCGTGAAGTTCGGAGCGCTCCGCGCACCCGACAACGCCTTCATCGGCATCGACGGGCGACCGGTGGCCGTGAAGAATGCCCTGGCCTATACCCTGCAGCGATTGGGCACCGACCACGTCGACATCTACCGCCTGGGACGGGTGGATCCGGCCGTCCCGATCGAGGAGACGGTCGGCGCGATCGGGGAGATGGTCGAAGCGGGATACGTCCGGCACGTCGGGCTCTCGGAGGCCGGTGCCGACACGGTGCGGCGAGCGCACTCCGTCCATCCCGTGGCCGACCTGCAGATCGAGTACTCCCTCCTGTCGCGAGGGATCGAGACGGAGATCCTGCCGACCTGCCGCGAGCTCGGCGTGGGCGTGACCGCGTACGGTGTGCTGTCCCGCGGGCTCCTGGGAGGGGACGTGTCGGGAGGACGCCTCTCGTCACCCGGCGACATCCGGAGCCACATGCCTCGTTTCCGTCCGGAGAACCTGGACCGGAACCTCTCGCTCGTGGAGGCGCTCCGCTCGATCGCCGAAGGGAAGGGAGCGACGGTCGCCCAGATCGTGATCGGGTGGGTCCTGTCACGGGGCCAGGACATCGTCCCGCTGGTCGGAACGACCCGCCGTGACCGGCTGGCCCAGGCGGTCGGGGCCCTCCAGCTCGACCTGACCGAGGACGATCTCGCGGCGATCGAGCGCGCGGCACCCCCCGGTGCCGCGGCAGGGGATCGCTACGACGAACGCCAGATGGCCATGCTCGACAGCGAGCGGACCCGGTCACCCGAAACCTAGAGCGAGGACGGCACCCGCCGGCCGGCTACGGGCCAGGCCAGTCGATGCCGGCCCAGGTCGTAATCGATCTCCAGAGGCTCCTGGGGAGGGCGCCGCTCCTCGGGGACGTGGCGGAGGTTGATCCGGATCCAACACGTGCGGAACATCGGCGTCGCGATCCGGGAGCGGGGATCGCGTCTGGTGGTCGTTGCCCTAGTCGAGCGCCTCGACCCGGTAGTCGCCGCGATCCTCGATCACCAGCACCCCCTCGCCCTTGCCCAGGGGCGGGATCACCCGGGCGGTGAGCCCGAGGACTGCGGCCTCGTTGGTCGGGCTGTGTCCGACCACGAGCGCCCGGCCGCCCTCGGGCAACCCGTCGATGACCCGGCGCAGCGCCCAGGCCAGCAACGACGACTCCCTTTCCACCAGATCGGGATCGACCGCTCGCATCGCCTCCACGTCCGCCTCCGTGCCGGCCGCCTTGGCGGCTTCGCGCCAGCGGTCCTCGACGGACGACCGCAGCTCGGTCGCAATGATGATCGCTATGTCGTCCTGGCCGGCGGCGTGGCGCAGGATCTCCAGCATCTGGGTCGCGCGCGCCGCGCCCGTGGAGACGAGCGCCGCGTAGGGCGGATGGAGCCGGTCGCGGCCGATGGCCTCGGCGTCCGCCACGCCCCGGGGCGTGAGGCGATCCCCGTCGTTGTCCGTGTGGCGTCGGAGCTCCACGAACCGCATGAGCTGATCTTGCCTCGTCCGGTGGTCATGTGTGAGTTGGCCGCACCGCCGACGCGCCCGTGCGGGTCCTCTGGCGTTCCTCCCACCGTTCGAGGACGGCCCTGGTCTCGGTCTCCAGGAACCGAGCATGCAGAGGCCCACGGAGTTCGCGATCCGGGCCGTCGCGCTGGACGGCGCGTCGATCGTGGTTCACATCTCATGCCTTGACAGGCATATAACCAAGCGGCTATATTCAGTCGAGTGACGACCACGTTCGACGTCCTTGCGGAGCCCGTCCGACGGGACATCCTCGACCTGTTGCGGGATCGGGAGCGCTCGGTCGGTGAGCTGGTCGAACGGCTGTCGCTGAGTCAGCCCGGCGTCTCGAAGCACCTCCGCGTGCTCCGGGAGGCCGGGCTGGTGGAGGTACGCCCGGAGGCCCAGCGGCGCTGGTACCACCTGCGGGCCGAGCCGCTGGCCGAGATCGACGCCTGGCTCGACCCCTACCGCCGACTGTGGGCAACGCGACTGGACGCCCTGGAACGCCATCTCGCGAAGGAGGAGTAGCTCATGGCATCGAATCAGAGCCCGGACCCCACCACCGCGAGGGCCGACGGAACCGTGGAGGAGATCGGCGGGCGGTACGTCCTGCGGTTCGAGCGCCGGCTCCCTCATCCGGTCGAGACCGTGTGGGACGCGCTCACTCGGCCGGAGCGGCTCCGCGACTGGTTCGGTGAGGTCGAGGTCAAGCTCGAGCTTGTCGAAGGCGGGAAGTTCGAGGTCCACACGACCGGCCCCTCCGAACTCGTCGACGCGATCGTCGCCGAGGTCGGCGAGGAGGGACTGACGCAGCACAACACGGTCCTCCGGCTCGAGCCGAACACGGTCTTCGAGCACACCTTCGGCGGGCCCTACTCGGTGGTCCGGTGGGAGCTCGAAGCCGACGGCGACGGATGCCGGCTCCGGCTCACTCACACCGAGCCTCCCGCGTTCTCGGTCACCGAGGACGGTCCCCGCGACCTGTCGGGGTGGCACCAGCTCCTCGACCTGTTCGGGAACGCCCTCTACGGCCACCCCACGCCGTGGCGGCTGGATCGTTTCCACCAGCTTCGCGAGGAGTACGCGACACGGGCCGCCCGGCCCTGACGAGGCGTCGACGAGCGCTGACCACTCTCGCGCCTCCTTCACCCGGAGTGGAGGAGGCGCGTTCAATGTGCGCGTGATGCAGCGCGGGACGCCGCTCGCGTGTCTTTCGGAGTGTGGAGCCGGACGGGGACGAACGTGACGGCATCGACATCGCCGAAGGGACGGCTGGCGGAACTCTACGTCCGCCATGTCCCCGACGCAGTGCGGCTGGCCTACCTCCTGACCGGGGACCGGGACCTCGCCGAGGACCTGGCACAGGAGGCCTTCGCCCGGATCGCGGGACGGGTCGTGCATCTCCGGCATCCGGATGCGTTCTGGGCCTATCTCCGCAGGACGGTGGTGAACCTGTCGAGGAACCACTTCCGTCACCGGGCCGTCGAGCGCGAGTACCTCGAGCGGGAGGCCGGTGGGGACGAGCCCGTCTCGGCGGGGCCCGACGTCGCCGCGCACGACGTCCTCCGGCGAGCTCTGCTCGCGCTGCCCGAGCGGCAGCGAAGCGCTCTGGTCCTGCGGTTCTTCGAGGACCTCTCGGAGGAGGACGCGGCGACGGCCATGGGGATACCCCGGGGGACGCTCTCCTCGCTCGTGGCACGCGGGTTGGCGGCGCTCCGAGCCGCCGGGATCGGTGTGGGTGAGGATGCCTGAGGACCTGCGCGAGCTCATGCAGCGCATGGCCGACGAGGCCGGGATCCGGCCCGGCGCCGATCCCCGGGGCCTGGCGCGGGCGCGCAGGCGGATCGCCCGCAACGCGCTGGCATCCGTCGTGACGGTCGGGGTTCTGGTCACAGGCGGCGTGGCCGGCTTCGACGCGCTCCGCGAGGACGCGGTCCATCGACCGGTCGTCACCCCGTCCCCAGACCTCGTCACTCCGTCGCCCGGGGTCTCCACGCCGACGCCGCAGGCGGGCCTGCCGGACCACGGCCTGGCCTTCGTGGAAGGCCGCCTGATCCGGTTCACGCCCGGCGGGACCGAGGTGGTGGCGACGCTGCCCGACCGGGAAGCCCCGGGCCCGCCGGCGCTCACGCCCTCAGGCGTGGTGGTGTTGACTGGGGGGCCGAGCATCGGCTGTCGCCTCTGGCTGGTGTCGCTGGACGGGACGGTGAAGGAGATCGCCCACGATGTGACCGGCGGGTTCGCGGTCGATCCGGCCCGGGATCTCGTGGCGTACGCCACAACCGAGCAGCACAGCTCGCCTCCCTACTACACGCCGATCATCCACGTCGTCCGGCTCCCGGATGGCACGGCCGTCTCGGTCTCGCGGGAGCTCGACTACTACGCGGCGGTCGCCGGGATCGTGGACGGGAAGGTCCTGCTGGGAACCGGCGACGGCGCCTACGCGGCGACGGGCCTGTGGAATCCGGCCACGAACGAGGTCCGGCGCTGGACGATGTACGGCTCGGCGGCGGGTGCCGACGTGGTCACCGGGGTCGCGCTCCTGGGGGTGGGGGACGGGGACGTCCCCATCCTCGTGCGGTTCAGGAACGGGCCGGACGACGATCAGGGGATGACCCCGTCGGAGATCGTGGTCAACTTGATCTACCTGGGGCTTCGGGGGATCGACTTCTCTCCCGAGGGCGGGCTGCTCGCGGGCTTCGAAGGATCGGATCTCGTGGTCCTGGATGAGCGCACGGGTCGGGTCGCGAATCGACTCGCGCTCCCCGGCGGGTCCCAGGCGGCGTGGGCGGGGGACGACGCGATCTTCGTCCTCGACAAGCGGAGATGGAGCTCCCGGGCGATGGTGCACCGATGCGACCTGAGGACCGAGGAATGCGTGACCGGCGACGTCAGCCTGGGCGATCCCGGCAAGTTTGGCTACGGCGTCTGGCTGGTCCTCGGCTCGTTCTGACGGGTTGCCAAGCGTCAGGCGCACTCGATGCTCCGGAGCTCAGGTACCGGGCGCGCGCCGCGGCCATGGCCATGCAGGAGGGCATCGTCTGAGCGCTCGAGACCGACAGACGGCGGGCATCCTGGCCCGCCCCGCCTACCCGCGAGGCCACTCGACGCCGGCCCAGGGGTCGTAGTCGACCTCCAGGGGCTCCTGCGCCGGGCGCTGATCCTCGGGGACGTGGCGGAGGTTGACCCGGATCCTGGTCCACGTGGTGCTCCGGCCCCGCATGGCGTCGACCAGCACGTCGGCCGGTTCGAGGCGCTCCGCGACCTCGGGGTGGCGGGCCTTCCACCGCCCGAGCCCCTCCAGGGCCTCGGCCTCCGTCGCCGCACGGGCGATCTCCACGAGCGGCATGGTGGTCCGTCGCCGCCCGGTGGGGCCGGCCGAGTGGCCCGGTGCGGGTGGTGGCACGATCCCACCCCGGCCCGGGGCGTCGTCGCCGCCGGGACGGCGCTTCGAGGGCTGGACCCTCCTCGGCTCGCCGGGCGCCTTGGGGAACTGGGGCGGCCACGGCGCGTCGCCGAACCCGGCGCGTTCGTGTTCCGCGGACAGCTCGAGGAGCGCCTCCAGCGAGCCCGGCGCCTCGTCGATCCCCTCCGAAGGGTCCCCGATCGCGGCGAACCGCTCGGGCACGGTCTCGATCGTGAACGCGGCCGGGTCACACCCCGGAACCTCGTCCCACGTCAGCGGGGCCGAGACCCGCGCGTCCGGCGTGGGGCGGACCGAGTACGCCGAAGCCACCGTGCGGTCCTTGGCGTTCTGGTTGTAGTCGAGGAATACGCCATGGCGCTCCTCCTTCCACCACTTGCTGGTGGCCAGGTCCGGCACCCTCCGCTCGACCTCCCGGGCCAGCGCCACGGCGGCCCGGCGCACCTCCGGGAACGTCCACCGCGGCTCCACCCTCGCGTACACGTGGAACCCGCGCGAGCCGGACGTCTTGGGCCACCCGGTCAGCCCGAAGTCCTCCAGGGCGTCCTTCGTCGCCATCGCCACCTCGATGATCTCCGGCCACCCCACCCCGGGGACCGGGTCCAGGTCCACCCGGAGCTCGTCGGGATGATCGAGGTCCTCCGCCCGGACGGGATGCGGGTTGAGGTCGATGCACCCGAGGTTCACGACCCACGCCAGCTGCGCCGCGTCGCGCACGACGATCTCGCGGGCGGTCCGGCCCGAGGGGAACGACAGCTCGACGGTCTCGATCCATTCCGGCCGCGACTCCGGCGCTCGCTTCTGGAAGAAGAACTCGCCCTCTGCCCCGTTCACGTACCGCTTGAGGGCCATGGGCCGCCCGTCGACCCCGCGGATCGCCCCCGGCGATACCGCCAGGTAGTACCGGACCACGTCGAGTTTCGTGTGCCCGGTCCGCGGAAAGAACACTTTGCCCGGGTTCGTGATCGTGACCTCGACGCCCTCGACGTCGAGCACCTCGGCCTTCCGTGCCGCCATGCACGTCACGATATCGGTCCGGCTTCCCCTTCCCGGGTGCAGCCGTCGACCGGGCGGGCCGCTCCGATAGGATCGACGCCGGGATCGCGACGGGGAGGACGGGAGGCGATGGACGAGCTGCCGGACGAGGTGGAGGCGCTGCGGCGGGTGCGGTTCTTCGAGGACCTCACGCCCGAGGACCTCGGCCGGATCGCAGAGATCGGGGTGCGGCGGACGTACCAGCCGGGCGAGGACATCGTGAGCCGCGACGATGAGACCGGGGGGCTGTACATCCTGTTGTCGGGCTCCGCGACCGTGGAGGCCGGCGGGAAGCGGCACACCCTGGGGCCGGGGGACTTCGTCGGGGAGATGGGCCTGCTGGCCCGCAAGCCCCGCTCGGCCACGGTCACGGCCTCCGAGCCGGTGGAGGCCATGGTCATCGAGACCATGTACTTCAAGCCGTTCCTCATCAAGAACCCCAGCGTCGCCGTCCACCTGCTGGAGGTCCTGGCGGAGCGACTCCGCGAGGTGCAGGACCGCGTGGAGCGCGGCGGGTGAGCACGCCCGCGGACGAGACCACCCGCGAGGCCGTCCCGGAACCGAAATACACGGCCACCGAGATGATGATCGTGACGTCCGCGCGGCTCCTCGCGGGGGAGCGGGTGTGCTTCGTGGGCGTGGGCCCGCCGAACATCGCCTGCAATCTGGCCAAGCGAACGGTGGCTCCGGGGCTGCAGCTGGTCTACGAGGCGGGGGTGTTCGGGGCCGAGCCGGCCCGGCTTCCCCTGTCCATCGGCGACCCCACGCTCGCTACCGGATCGCTCGCCATCACCAGCATGTTCGAGCTGTTCGCCTTCTATCTCCAGGCCGGGTTGGTCGACGTGGGGTTCCTGGGCGCGTCGCAGATCGACCGGTTCGGCAACATCAACACCACCGTGATCGGTGACTACCGCTCGCCGAAGGTCCGGTTGCCGGGCTCGGGCGGCGCCTGCGAGATCGCGATCAACGCCCGGAAGGTGTTCGTGATCATGCCCCAGTCGAAGCGGTCGTTCGTCGAGCTCATCGACTTCACCACCAGCCCCGGATTCCTGGGAGGCCACCGTCCGGCGTCGTGGCTGGGGAGCGGGCCCTCGGCGGTGGTCACCGGGCTCGGGACGTACCGCTTCCACGGGACAACGGGGGAGATGGAGCTGGCCACCGTGCATCCCGGTGTGACGGTGGAACGGGTCCGGGACCAGACGTCGTGGGACCTCCGGGTCGCCGGGGACCTCCGGGAGACCCCGGCGCCGACAGCCGAGGAGCTCAGGCTGATCCGGGAAGAGCTCGACCCGGAGGGCGCCTACACGAAGTAGGCGCACCCCCGGATCGCACGCGTGCGGGCGAAGGCTCGGGGCCCTCGCGGCCCGGCTAGTAGCGGCGAGCCCCCCAGAACCTGCCGCGTCCGAGCAACGCGAGCAGCCCGACCACGGCGAGGGCGATGATGATGATCCAGACGAGGGTCATCGCGTCTCCTTTCGGCATCGGGACGCTCTCGTGGGGGTTCCTACCCGGCGCAACCCCCGGGAAACGGTTTGAGCGAGGGCCCAGCGGGGCAAGAGGCGGCCGGCACGGGGGCTGGCGAATCCCGCCCGGGGGTCGGCTAGAATCGCGACCGGACCGGCCCCGGCCGGGTGCCGGAGCGGGAGGACCGAGGGAGGTCAGGTGGGCACTCGGGAGATCGCGGAGCAGCTCGGAAAGGTTCCCCTGTTCTCCGGCCTGTCGAAGCGCGAGCTGGAGGCCACCGTCCGGGCCGGCAAGGAGGTCTCGCATCGGGCCGGCCACGTCATCGCCCGTGAGGGCGACCGGGGCGTCGGGTTCTTCCTGATCCTCGACGGCGAGGCCAGGGTCAGCCGGGGGGGCAAGGGCCTGTCCCACCTGCAGGCCGGGGACTTCTTCGGCGAGATCTCGCTGCTGGACCGGGGTCCCCGCACGGCGACGGTCACCGCGACCACCGACATCCACCTCCTCGGGGTGACCGCGTGGGTGTTCCGGGGCCTCCTCACGGAGTACCCGTCGATCGCCCTGAAGCTCCTCGAGGTGGTCACGGCCCGCCTGCGCAAGGTGATGAAGGGCCCCCTCGACGCGTAGGTCCGCCGGGCCGTCCGGCTCCCGAACCGAACGGCGCCGCTAACCCTGCCCTTCGTCGCCCCCGTGGCCGTGGCCCCCGTGGTCTTCGCCCTCCTCCGTGGGCGGGGGTGAGGCCTGCATGGCGGCGGCGAGATCCCGGAGCTCCCGGTCGAGCGCATTCGCCACGTCGAGCGCCACCTTGCCGTGGTCGGCGTCCTCGGCCAGCTTGTCACGAGCCTTCTGGATGTCGTCGAGGGCCTTGTCCAGGTCCCCCTCCGTGTAGTGCCTGAGCGCGTCCTCCACCTTCCCCCGGACGTCGTCGGCGGTGTGCTGGTCGATGGTCTCGGAGGCCTGGGCGCCGGCCAGCGTGCCCGAGATCGACGCGACCGCATCGGGGACCGAAGGGATGGTCGGCTCCGGGGCCGGCGTGGTCGGCTCGGGCGAGGGCGTGGGGCTGGGGGGCGTCGGGCCCGGCGTGGGGCTGGGCGGCGTGGGGCTGGCCCGGTGGGACGGCGGCGCGGTCCGGTGAGGGGCGGAGGGCTTCGGCGTGGTCCGGGGGCCTCCCCCCGACAGCATCGCGGGGAGAAAGGCCGCCGTCAGCAGTCCCAGGAGGACGAGCAGAGCCAGCAGGGCCGGCCACCACCGCCGGCGCCGGGGGGACGCCCGGTGGGCCGGGACCGTTCGGGCGGGCCCGGTGAGGGCCTCCGGGACCTCCGCTGTGGGAAGCCGCACCGTGGAGTCGGGCAGGACCACCCGCGGCTCGGTGGTCACGCCGGCCGCCCCCGCTGCGCCGGCCGCCGCGGCGAACGGGCCCAGCGCCGTGGCCATCTCGGCGGCCCCCGGGTACCGGGCGTCCGGGTCCTTGGCCAGGGCGCGCATCACCACGGCCTCCAGCCCGGCGGGGATGCCTCGGCGGACGGAAGACGGCGGCGCCGGTTCCTCGTTGATGTGCTTGAAGGCCAGCGCCACCGGGGAGTCGGCCGCGAACGGCGCCCGCCCGGTGAGCATCTCGTACAGCACCACGCCCAGCGCGTACACGTCCGACCTGCCGTCCACACGCTGACCCTGCGCTTGCTCCGGTGAGAGATACGCGGCCGTCCCGAACACCTTGGCGGTCTGCGTCAGCGTGTGCGCCGACACCACCCGGGCGATCCCGAAATCCATGACCTTCACCCGCCCGGAGTCGGTGAGCATGACGTTGGCCGGCTTCACGTCCCGGTGGACCAAGCCCTCGGCGTGGGCGAACGAGAGCGCCTCCGCCACGCTGGTGGCGATGGCGGCGGCCCGGTCCGGCGGCAGGGGGCCCTCCTCGGCCACCACCTGGCCCAAGGTCCGCCCGTGCACGTACTCCATGATGATGTAGTGCACGCCGTCGTCGGACCCCGTGTCGAACACGGCCACGACGCCCGGGTGGTTGAGCCGCGCGGCGGCCCGGGCCTCGCGGCGAAAGCGGTCCACGAAGCTGTGGTCGGAGGCCTGTTCGGTGTCCAGGACCTTGATGGCCACGGTCCGCCCGAGGACCGTGTCGGTCGCCCGGTACACGCGGGCCATGCCGCCCCGGCCGATCTCGGCCTCCACCCTGTACCGTCCGGACAGCACTCGGTCTCGGGTGAGCATCCGATCATTCATACCCAATCTCTACGAGCGGGAGCACGCTCCGGATGAACCGCCGGGGCCGCCCCTGCGACCGGCCGGGTACCCTCCCGGGCCATGGACCTCGGGATCGTGATCGGGGGGGAGCTCCGCGGGCTCCCGGCGCTGGCCCGGAGGGCCGAGGAGGCCGGGTTCGAGAGCGTGTGGGTGGCGGAGACGGCCCGCTCGGCGTTCGTGCAGGCCGCACTGGCCGCCGGGGCCACAGAACGGGTCACGGTGGGGACCGCCGTCGCCCTGGCCTTCCCCCGGAGCCCGGCCATCACCGCGATGACCGCCCGCGACCTGGCCGAGCTGTCCGGGGGCCGGTTCGTGCTGGGCCTGGGGTCGCAGGTCAAGCGGGTGAACGAGGAGCGGTTCGGGGTCCCGTTCGAGCATCCCGCGCCGAAGATGGCCGAGTATGTCGAGGCCGTCCGGGCCGTCCTGGGCTCGTTCGGCGGGGTCAAGCCGGAGCACCAGGGCCGGTTCTACTCGATCACGATGGCGCCGTTCCCCGGAGCCGGGCCGGCGCCCGGCGGCCTGCCGATCTACCTGGCCGCGGTGAACGTGAAGATGGCCGAGGCCGCCGGGCGGGTGGCCGACGGGATCTCCGGGCACCCCATGACCAGCCCGCGCTATGTCGCCGAGGTGCTCCGCCCGGCCATCGAACGCGGCGCCCGGGAGGCAGGCCGGGACCCCTCCGCCGTGAGCGTCACCACGAACCTCGTGGTCCAGGTCGATCCCGACGGCGCCCGGGCCCGGCGCGAGGCCGCCCTGCAGATCGGCTTCTACGCCACGACCAGGACCTACGCGCCGGTGCTGGCCATGCACGGATACGAGGACCGGATCGGCTCGCTCCGCAAGGCGTTCGTGCAGGGCGAGATGGCCGCCATGGCCGAGATCGCGCTGCCCATGGTGGACACCCTGGCGGTGGCCGGGACCCCCGAGGAGGTCCGCGAGGGGGTCCGGCGGTTCGAGGGCGTGGCCGACCGGGTCATCCTGGGGAGCGCCTGGGTCGGCCCCGATCCCGACCGCCTCCGGGCCGGATACGACCTGCTGGTGGAGACGTTCGCCCCCGGCGCCTGAGCGGCCGTCAGCACGCGGCGCCGGCGGCGGCTCATACCCACTTCGCTCCGTAAACTCCCGGAGTGCGGACTTCAGGGACGGGGCGATAGGTGGGGCTCGACGCGCTGGAGCTCCGCCGGGTTCTGTCGCGCTATCCGACCGGTGTCACCGTGGTCGCCACCCGGCACGTGCCCGACGGGGTGTGCGGGCTGGCCGTGAACGCGTTCACCTCGGTGTCGCTCGAGCCCCCGCTGGTGCTGGTGTGCGTGGACCGGTCCGCGAACACCCACGCCTGTATCGAGGCTTGCGGCGAGTTCTCGGTGAACGTCCTGGCCCGGCAGCAGGCCGACCTCGCGGTGAGGTTCGCCCAGCGACGGGACGACAAGTTCGAGGGGATTCCCTGGCGGGAGGGCGTGGACGGCCTGCCCCTGGTGGAGGGAGCCTCGGCGTGGGTCCAGTGCCGCGTGGACCGCTCGTTCGAGGGCGGCGACCACACGATCTTCCTGGCCCACGTCCTCGACGCCTCGTACTCAGAGGAACCGCCGCTGGTGTTCCACTTGGGGTCCTACACGGGCGTGGCCCCGCCCGAGGCGTGATCCGCATGCCGGAGCTGATCCGGGCGGACGGCTGCCGGCTGTACCTCGAGACGCACGGGCCGTCGAACGGAGAGCCGCTGATCCTGCTCGAGGGCCTCGGCGGCGACATCCCGGGATGGCGGAGGAACATCCCCACCCTGGCCCGGGAGCTGTTCGTGGTGGCGCTCGACTTCCGTAGCAACGGCCGCTCCGACGCACCGGACGAACCCATGACCATGGCCACGTTCGTCGACGACACGCTGGCCGTGATGGATCACCTGGGCCTGGCGTCGGCGCACGTGTGCGGACAGTCGTTTGGCGGGATGGTGGCCCAGCTGCTGGCGCTCGACCACCCGGAGCGAGTCCGCTCGGTGATCCTGGCCGCGACCCATCCCGGCCACCGGCACGCCGTCCGGTCCCGGGCCCGGGTCCCCAAGGACCGGCCCTGGCTGGCCCTGTACTCGCCGGGGTTCGCCGAGGCCAATCCCGACCACGTGGAGGAGGACGTCATGGTGGGATCGCAGCGCCCGCAAGCGCCCCACGCCGCCCGCCGCCAGTGGGAGGCCACCCGGGAGTTCGACCCGTGGGACCGGCTGCCCTCGCTCTCGGTGCCGTCGCTGGTGCTCCACGGGAGCGAGGACCGCCTGGTGGACGTTGAGAACGCCCGGCGCCTGGCCCAGCGGATCCCCGGTGCGGAGCTCGTCATCCTGGAGGGCGCCGGCCACGTGTACCACTCCGAGCAGCCCGAAGCCGCCGACGCCGCCGTCCTGGACTTCGTCCGGAGGCATGCCTGTGGATGACGCGCTGGAGGAGGCCCGCCGGCTCGCCGCCCAGCGCGACGAGCACCGCCGGGCCCGGGACTTCGCAAAGGCCGACGCCCTCAGGGACCGCATCCGCGAGCTCGGCTACGACGTCGTGGACACCCCCGCCGGCCCCGACCTCCGCCCGGCGCCCGAGCCTCCGGCCGGAGAGGCACCCGCCCTGGACCTCCCGGCCCGGTTCGCGTTCTCGGTGCACTGGCTGCCCCAGGCCTGGCCGGAGGACGTCCTGCGGGGGATCGAGGCCTTCCACCGCCACCACCCCGGCGGCTCGATCCAGCACGTCGTGGTGGAGACCGCGGGCGTCCCGGCCTCGTGGCCGGACGACGTGGAGGTCGTGGTCCTCGACGAGGACCCCGGCTTCGCCCGAGCCCGCAACGTCGGTCTCCGGCGGGGGTCGGGGGAGATCGTGGTGGTGGTGGACGGCTCCTTGGAGCCCGCCGGCGACGTGATCACCCCGCTCGTCGGCGCCCTGGCCGAGCCGTCCGTGGGCCTGGCCGGGCCGTTCGGCGTGGTGACCGACGACCTCCGCGAGTTCCGGGAATCACCCGGCCCCCTGGTCGACGCCATCGAGGGGTACCTCATGGCGTTCCGTCGCGAGACGATCGCGGAGTCCGGCGGCTTCGACGAGCGCTTCCGCTTCTACCGCGCCGCCGACCTCGAGCTGTCGTTCCGCATCCGGGACCGGGGACTGTCTGCGGTGGTCGTGAACCTCCCGCTGGCCCGCCACGAGCACCGAACCTGGGCCGCCACGCCCCCCGAGGAACGGGCGCGCCTGTCCAAGCGGAACTTCTACCGCTTCCTCGACCGGTGGGGAGACCGCCAGGACCTCAGGGTGATCGGTCCCGAACGGCCGCCCGAGCCGGCCTGACCTATTCGCTCGGCATGACCGTGATGGCGGGGCCGGTGACGTGGGTGTCGCCGCCGTCCGGCCGGGGCTCGGGTTCGGGGATGGGGACGGTGCCCTCGACGTAGTCCATGAGGTCCTTGCCCTCGATCACCTCGGTGGCCATCAACAGCTTGGACAGGCGGTCCAGCAGATCGCGGCGGGCCTCGAGGATCTCGGTGGCCTGGCGGTGGGCCTCGGTGACCAGGCGAGAGATCTCGGCGTCCACCCGGTCGGCCAGCCTTCCCGACATCCGGGGGCCCTCGCCCGGGAACAGCAGCCCACCCTCCGCGCCCCGGAACCCGTCGTGCCCCAGCGACAGCGGCCCGATCTCGTCGCTCATCCCGTATTCGATGACCATGGCCCGGGCGATCTCCGTGGACTTCTCCAGGTCGTTCTGCGCGCCAGTGGAGACCTGCTTGAACACGATCTCCTCGGCCGTGCGCCCGCCCTGCAGGATGGCCAGGCGGTCGGCCAGCTCGGGCTCGGTGAGGAGGTACCGGTCCTCCAGGGGCCGCTGCATGGTCATGCCCAGCGCGGCCGCTCCCCGGGGGATGATCGACACCCGGTGCACGGGGTCGCCCGTCGGCACCGTGAGCGCCACCAGCGCGTGGCCCATCTCGTGAACGGCCACCACCTCCCGGTCCCGCTCGCTCATGACCCGGCTCTTGCGCTCCAGCCCGGCTACCACGCGGTCGATGGCTTCCTCGAGGTCCCGGCCCTCCACGGAGTTCTTCTCCGCTCGCGCGGCGAGCAGCGCCGCCTCGTTCACCACGTTCGCCAGGTCCGCCCCGGTGAACCCCGGCGTCCGGGACGCGATGACCCGGAGATCCACGGTCGGGTCGAGGGCCACGCCCCGGGCGTGGACCCGCAGGATGGCCTCCCGCCCCTTGAGGTCCGGCCGGTCCACCACCACCTGCCGGTCGAAGCGGCCGGGGCGGATGAGCGCGGGGTCCAGGACGTCGGGCCGGTTCGTGGCGGCCATGATGATCACTCCGCCCTTGGCGTCGAACCCGTCCATCTCCACCAGCAGCTGGTTCAGGGTCTGTTCCCGCTCGTCGTGGGAGCCCAGCGAGCCGCCGACCCCGCCCATGCGGCCCTTGCCGATCGTGTCGATCTCGTCCAGGAACACCAGCGCCGGAGCCTTCTCCTTGGCCTGCTGGAACAGCTCCCGCACGCGCGCCGCCCCGAGGCCCACGAACATCTCCACGAACTCCGAGCCGGACATGAAGAAGAACGGGACGTTGGCCTCGCCGGCCACGGCCCGGGCCAGCAGCGTCTTGCCGCACCCCGGCGGGCCCAGCAGCAGCACGCCCTTCGGGATCCGGCCGCCGAGGCGCTGGTACTTCTTCGGGTTCTTCAGGAAGTCGACGATCTCCTTGAGCTCCTCCACGGCCTCGTCCAGCCCGGCCACGTCGGAGAAGTTCGTCTTCATCTCCTTGCGGTCGTAGATCCGGACCTTGTTCCGCCCGAGGTTCAGGGCGCCGGCCCCCGCCGCGCCCATCCGCCGGAACACCAGGAAATAGAGGATGCCGATCAGCAGGACCATGAACAGGAGCTGTCCGAGGATGGCCCCCCACGCGCCGGGATGGCTCGCCTTGTAGTCGATGTGGTGCTCCTGCAGGAGCCGGAAGATGGAGTTGTCGTCCGTGGCCCTGACGGCCACCACGTGCTCCGTGGTCCCGGCCCGGTGCACGATCCCGCGGACGGAGGTCTCGCCCACGTCAACCTCGGTGAGGACGTTCGGCCCCTGCTGCACGAAGGCGAGGAACTGCGAATATTGGATGGTCTTCTCCCCCGACGGGATCGCCTGCCGGAACAGCACCCACACCAGGAGCATGATCACGGCGAGCCACAGCAGCATGCGGTTCCGGCGGCTCCGCTCCTGCTGGGGGGTGCCGCTCGAGCCGCCGGGCTCGAACCCGGACAGGCCGCCTCGTCGGGGGCGGTTCGGTGACTTGTCGTCGGCCATGGGAATTCCATCTTCCCACACGCCTGTCGCTGCGCCGGGGGCCCGCCCGCCCGGGTGCCCGGTGACCGCGCCGCGTAACGGGGGCCCCCGGACGGGAGACCCCACGCCGTGAGCACGCGAACCGAGGCCCCGGGGTCGCCGCCCCGGCCCACTCCGCGGGGCGGTCCCGAGACCCTGGCCGGCAAGGGCGCGGGCGCCGCCGCGGGCCTGGTCAGCGCGGCGGCGGCCATGGGCCTGTCCGCCGTACTGCATACCGTGGTCCCGGCCGTCCCGTTCCCGCCGGTGGCCGTGGCTCAGGAGGTCATCCGCCTCGCTCCGGGGAGCGTGGACGCCTTCTTCATCGACCGGTTCCAGCACGGCGCCCGGCCGGCTGCCGTGATCGGCTCGGGCCTGGGATTCCTGTTCGCCGCGACGCTCCTGGGCCTGGCCCTGCCCTGGCTCCGCCGCCGGCTGCGGGGTCGGACCGCCCTCGCCGCGACGGTCCTGGCCGTCCCGCTGTACGCGGTGGCCGTCCTCATGTACCGGCGGATGACCGGGTGGGTCCCGGTGGCCGTGTTCGCCCTGGTCCTCGCTCCGGTGTTCGGCGCGTCCGTCGCGTTCGGGGTGGCCGCGTTCCGGCGGATGGGGGAGGGACGGGCTCGCGACGACCCCGACGTGACCCGCCGCGAGGTGGTGAGGGCCATGTGGGTCGGAGGGGGGGCGTTCCTGCTGGGGTGGGCCAGCCTGGGCCGGTTCGTGTTCCGCCGGCCCGACCCCGGCCACGAGCGCCTGGCCGCTCCGCGCGTCTCGCCGACGGCGGTCCCCTCGCCGGCGCCCGGGGACGCCGCGTTCGGCCGCATCCGCGGGCTGACCCCGGAGATCACGTCGAACGACCGCTTCTACACCGTGAACGAGGAGCTGTTCCCGCCCGACATCGACCCGGAGACCTGGCGGCTGCAGATCGGGGGGCTGGTGGACCGCCCGTTCTCGCTCAGCTACCGGGAGCTGAAGGCGCTCCCGGCCGTGGAGCAATTCCTGACGCTCGAATGCATCAGCAACAGGATCGGGGGCCACCTCATCTCCACCGCGAAGTGGGTGGGAGTCCCCCTGCCGGACCTCCTGGACCGGGCCGGGGTCCAGGGCGGCGCCCTGGAGGTGGTGTCGCGCTCCGTTGACGGGTACTCAGACTCCATCCCGGTGGACAAGGCCATGGAACGCACCACGATCATCGCCTTCGGCATGAACGGGCACGTCCTGCCCCGGGCTCACGGGTTCCCGGCCCGGATCCTGGTCCCGGGCTACTACGGCATGAAGCAGCCCAAGTGGCTGGGCTCGATCGAGGTCGTGGACCGGCCCCATCGGGGGTACTGGGAGCAGCGGGGGTGGATCAAGGAGGCCGTGGTGAAGACCATGTCCCGGATCGACGTCCCCCGGTCCGGCACCGCGGAGGCCGGCCGGATCACGGTGGCGGGGATCGCCTTCGCCGGGGATCGGGGGATCTCCCGAGTGGAGGTCTCGACCGACGGCGGCCGGACGTTCGCCGACGCCGAGCTGAAGACGGCCCTCTCGGCGTTCACCTGGCGCGTGTGGCGTCATTCCTTCACCCCCAGCCCCGGTCGCCTCACGATCTTCGTCCGGGCAACGGACGGTGCGGGTACCACCCAGACGTCCGCCGTCACACCGCCGGAGTACAGTGGATCGACCGGATGGCACGGAGTGGAGGTCGTTGAGCAGGAGGGCTGAGGCCGAGCGGCGGGTCCCCGAGGGGGCCTCCCCGGACGGTTCCGGCGAGACCGAGGAGCAGCGGCGGGCGCGGTTCGAGCGCGACGCCATGCCGCTCATGTCCAGCCTGTACGCCGCCGCCCTGCGCCTGACCCGCAACCCCTCCGACGCCGAGGACCTGGTCCAGGAGACCTACCTGCGGGCCTACCGGGGGTTCGGCGGGTTCACCGAGGGGACCAACCTCAAGGCCTGGATGTACCGGATCCTCACGAACACCTTCATCAACGCCTACCGCAAGCGCCAGCGCGAACCGGTCACCGTGCTCGAGGACGAGATCCCCGACTGGTACCTGTACGACCGCCTGTCGGAGAGCGGGGACACCTCCTCAGCGGAGAGCCAGGTCCTGGAGCACATGCCCGACGAGGACGTCCAGGCGGCGCTGGACTCGCTGCCGGAGGGGTTCCGGATGGCGGTGTGGCTGGCCGACGTGGAGGGCTTCTCGTACAAGGAGATCGCCGAGATCCTCGACATCCCCATCGGGACGGTGATGTCGCGGCTCCACCGCGGAAGGAAATCCCTGGAGAAGCTGTTGTGGGAGAAGGTACGGGAGCGAGGACTTGTCAGGGATTGACTGCGAAGAGGTGCTGAGGGAGGTCGAGGCCTACCTGGACGCCGAACTGCCGGAGGATCGCTGCGCGTTCATCGCGAAGCACCTTCGGGAGTGCGGGCCGTGCGCGGACCGGGCCGACTTCCAGCAACGGCTGAAGGAGCTGGTGGCGCGGAAGTGCCACCCGGCCCGCTCGACCGTGCCCGAGCACCTGGTCACGCGGGTCCGGATGGTCATCTACGAGGAGTACGACGCCGGCCCCGAGTAGCCTCCTCGTGTTGCGATCCCGTGGTGCCCGGCCCGCGGGGTGATCGCGGGAACCCTCCGGCGCGTCGAACCTCCGACGCCGACGTGTCGAATCACGTTTGCGAGGAGGACGAAGGTCGATGAAGGGAACGCGCCCCGGGCACCTGCCCCAGCCGAGCCGCACCACCAGCACCGGGCGAACCTGCGCCGAGCCCGAGTGCAACACCAAGCTCTCGGTCTACAACACGTCCGAGCACTGCTGGCAGCACGCCGAGGTCGTCTTCCCCAACTACCGGGGCAAGCGCCTCGCCCCCGGCAAGCCCTGAGCATCCCTCTCACGCGTTGCCGTCGAGCGCTGTTGGCGTCTCCCGTATCCTCCGCCGGACATGTTCGGTTCGGTGCTCGTGGCGAACCGGGGCGGAGCCGCCTGCCGGGTGATCCGAACCCTCCGCCGGCTGGGGATCCGGGCTCGGCGACATCCGGCTCAGGGCTGAAGACGAACATCCCGGCGCTGCAACAGGTCATGCATGACGAGCAGTTCGCGTCCGGCGAGTACGACACCGGGCTGCTCGGGAAGTAGGGTTGCTGGCCGTGGGCGACCCCGTTAGGTTCGAGCTCCGAGGGCCCTCGGCGTGGATCACGATCGACCGCGAGGAGCGTCGGAACGCGCTCTCGGCCGAGGTCATCGACGGCCTGCTGGAGGCCCTCCGGCAGGCGTCGGCCGCGGGCGGCCCCGTGGTCGTGGTGCTGACCGGCGCCGGCGAGAAGGCCTTCTGCGCCGGCGGGGACATTGGCGGCTTCGCGGTGGACACCGCGGAGTCGGCGCCGGCGGCCATCGGACGGCTCCTCGACGCCCTGTGGCACCACCCCAAGCCCACCGTGGCCCGCGTCAACGGCCGGGCCCTGGGTGGCGGGTTCGGCCTGATGATGGCGTGCGACCTGGCCGTCGCCGCGGACGACGTCGAGGTGGGGATGCCGGAGATCAACCTGGGGCTGTGGCCCCACGTCATCACCGCGGTGGTCCAGCGAACCGTGCCCCGGCGGCTGGCCCTGGAGCTCATGTTCACCGGGCGTCGGGTCCCGGCCGAGGAGGCCCTCCGGTGGGGAATGGTGAACCGCGTGGTGCCGCGCGACCAACTGGACGAGGCGGTGGACGAGCTGGTCGGGCAGATCGCGGACAAGAGCCCCGCCATCCTCCGGCTGGGCAAGCGGTCGTTCTGGGGCGCCGAGGACCTCGGGTTCGCAGCTGCCATCGCGCACCTCAAGGAGATGCTGGCCGAGAACTTCCAGGCCGAGGACCTGGCCGAGGGCGTCGGCGCGTTCCTGCAGAAGCGCAAACCCGAGTGGAAGGGCCGCTGACCGCAGGCGTCTGCGGTCACCATCCCGCGGACATACGAGGGTCCTGTTGCCGTATGTCTTCCACCGGCCATGGGTGACGTATACTCTTGAGGTGATCAAGCGTACGTCGATCAACCTGGATCAGGACCTTGTCCGGCGGGCCGCCGAAGCGATGGGGACCTCGGGCATCACGCAGACCGTCAATCGGGCTCTCGACGAGGCCGTTCGGAGGCGTCAGCGCGAGCGCCTGGCAAGCAGGGCCTTCGAGGATCTCGCGGGACGCCGTCTCGACGCCCTCCGGACCCCTCGGTCCGCCCGGCCACGAGCGACACCTCGGCGTTCCGGCGCCGCCGGGCCCTGATGGAGCTCGCCGACACCAGCGCCTGGACCAACCGCGCGAAGGATGCCACGGTGCGGATCCAATTCGACGAGCTCCTCGTGAACGGCCTGATCGCGACCTGCGACATCGTGAAGATGGAGCTGTTGTGGACGGCGCGAGACGGCCGGGAGTTTGCCGACCTGTTGGAGGACCTCGAATCGCTGGAGTCGATCCCGATCGACCGGGCTGTCTGGCGGCGAGCCGTCGACGTGTTCGCGATGCTCGCCGACAGGGGGCCGCTCCATCACCGGCAGGTGAAGATCCCTGACCTGCTGGTGGCCGCGGCGGCTGAGAGCGCCGGGATGCCCGTCTGCCACTACGCCCGCGATTTCGAGGTCATCGCCGCCGTCACCGGCCAACCCACCCGAGCCATCGCGCCCATCGGATCACTTCGGTGACGACGTAGACTCCCTCGCGAGCGGGCCCGGGCAGGCATCGGCGCTGGGCGCCGGCGAAGGGCCCCGAAGGAGGCACCATGGGCGAGACCACCGCCCCCGTCCCGGACGCGCCCGCGCCCCCGCCGAAACAACCCGAGCGCGCGACGACGTTCGTGTACTCGGGGCCCGACCTCCGGGGACACGCGGAGCAGCTCGCGGAGAAGAAGGCGAGGTTCCGCGAGATGGGCGGGCCCGAGCGCATCGAGCGCCAGCACGCCGACGGCAAGCTCACCGTCCGGGAACGCCTGGACCTGCTGTTCGACCCGGGCACGTTCTCGGAGTTCGCCCTGCTCGGGCACCACCAGTCCTCCTCGCCGCAGATGCAGGGGAAGCTGACCCCGGCCGACGGCGTGGTCACCGGGGTGGGCCGGATCGATGGACGCCGGGTCTGCGTGATCGCGTACGACTTCACGGTGATGGCGGGGTCCATGGGGATGGTCGGCGAGCTGAAGGCATCGCGGATGCGGGAGCTGGCGCTGCGCGAGCGGATCCCGATCGTGTGGCTGGTGGACTCCGCCGGCGCCCGGATCCAGGAGGCCGCGGGGTCGATGTTCGCCCGGACCGGGGACCTGTTCCGGGAGCAGGTCGTGATGAGCGGCGTCGTCCCGCAGGTGGCCGCGATGATGGGACCGGGCGCCGCCGGCACCGCGTACATCCCGGGCCTGGCCGACTTCGTGCCGATGGTGAAGGGGACCTCGAACATGGCACTCGGCGGCCCGCACCTGGTGAAGGCCGCCGTGGGGGAGGACGTCACGGCCGAGGAGATGGGCGGTTCGTCGGTGCACTGCAAGGTGAGCGGCGTGGCCGACCTCGAGGTGGCCGACGACCGCGAGTGCATCGACGTGGTCCGGACGTACCTGGGCTACTTCCCGGCGAACAACACCGAGCCCCCGCCTCGGGCCGAGGACGTGACCGACCCGGCGGACCGCTCCTGCGACGCGCTCCTCGACATCGTGCCGGCGAACCCCCGCCAGGCCTACGACGTGCGCAAGGTCATCACCGAGATCGCCGACGACGGCGACTTCTTCCCGATGAAGCCGGACTGGGCCAGGAACCTGGTCACGGGGTTCGCCCGCTTCGACGGCCGGCCCGCCGGGATCGTGGCCAACCAGCCCATGTTCCTGGGGGGCGCGCTGGACGTGAACGCGGCCGACAAGGCGGCCCGGTTCGTGTGGCTGTGCGACGCCTTCGGCATCCCGCTGGTGTTCCTCATGGACTGTCCGGGGTTCCTGGTGGGCTCGGCCGTGGAGAAGCAGGGGATCATCCGGCACGGCGCGAAGATGCTGTTCGCGGTGAGCGAGGCCACCGTTCCCAAGGTCACCGTGGTCCTCCGCAAGGGCTACGGCGCCGGGTACTACGTGATGAACGGCCGGGCCTACGAGCCCGACTACATCGTGGCCTGGCCCACGGCGGAGATCAGCGTGATGGGGCCCGAGGGCGCGGTGAACATCATCTTCCGCAAGCAGATCGAGGCGGCCGGGGACTCAGACGCCCAGGACGTCATGCGGAACCAGATGGTGGACATGGTCCGCCAGCAGATCAGCGCGTACATCGCCGCCGGCTGGTCGTTCGTGGACGACCTCATCGAACCCCAGGACACCCGCGCCGCGATCGTCCGGGGTCTGGAGATCGGCGAGACCAAGACCGTCGAGCGCCCCTGGCGCAAGCACGGCGTCCTGCCGGTCTGACATGGGCGTGGTTCCCGGCGGGGTGTCGCAGGCGGAGCTGGTCGAAGCCGTCGACCGGCACCAGTGGGAGCTGTCGATCCGGTGGACCTCGGTGCAGGGCGGCGACGTCCACGACACGCCCGGGTTCGTCCGGTGCATCAACCCCGAGGTCGACGTGCCGTTCGCCAACAGCGTGATGCGGGTGCGGCTGTCGGAGGACGAGCTGCCGGACGCCATCCGGGAGTGCACGGCAGCCTTTCGGGAGGCGGCCGTCCCGGCGCTGTGGTGGACGAACCCGCTGTCGGCACCCGCGGACCCATGGCCGGACCTCCGGGCCCACGGCTGGCGAGCCGACGACGCCATGCCGTGGATGGCCGTGGCCATCGACCGGGTCGAATGGCCGTCTCGGCCCCTTCGCCTGCGGATCGAGAGGGTCACCGGCCAGGCGCTGCAGGACGCATGGCTGGAAGGAATGACGGCGGGATTCTCGATGACCTCGGCCGAGCGGTTCGCAATGACGAACCTGGCCACCGCGGTGGGGTACGGCGAGGACGCGCCGTGGGTCCGGTGGGTGGGGTTCACCGACGGCCGTCCCGTGGCCACGTCGGGGCTCATGCAGGGGGGCGGGGTCGCCGGGATCTACAACGTGGCCACCGCTCCCGACGCCCGGCGGCGCGGGTTCGGGGCGGCCATGACTGCCGAGGCCGTGCGGGCCGGGCGGGAGCGCGGCTACGAGGTGGCGGTCCTGGGGGCCTCCGACCTGGGTCGCGGGGTCTACGAACGGATGGGATTCGCCGAGGTGTGCCGCGAGCAGGTCTACCTGTGGCCGGGCCCCGCGGGATGATCCGCGCCGGCCGTGAGGCGGTCGCCCCGTCTGGCCGAGAGGAGCGAGCCGATGTCCGATGACGACCGGGACCAGGAGCTCACGCGCGAGGAGGAGGACGCGCTCAAGCGCTCCTGCTCGCGGTTCCTGCCGTGGCACGGGCTGCGCTCGGCCGCGGACTTCCTGAACGAGATCCCGCCGGACGCCCCCACCGACATCTACGGCGAGGGCGGCGTGGTGAAGGAGCTCGAGGGCGAGATCGCCTCGCTCCTGGGGAAGCCGGCGGCCGTGTTCCTTCCGAGCGGGGTCATGGCGCAGCAGGTCACGCTCCGGGTGCACGCCGACCGGCGGGGCAGGCACACGGTCCTGTTCCACCCCTACTCCCACCTCGATCACCACGAGGAGCGTGGGTACTCCCGGCTCCACGGTCTGCACGGCCGGCCCGTCGGCGAATTCGAGCGCCTGATCCAGATGGACGACCTGGAGGGCGTGGCCGAGCCGCCCGCGGCACTGCTGCTCGAGCTGCCGCAGCGCGACATCGGAGGCCAGCTCCCCGCGTGGGACGACCTCTTCGCCCAGACGGAATGGGCCAGGGGCCGGGGCGCCGCGGTGCACATGGACGGCGCTCGCCTGTGGGGGTGCGAATCGTTCTACGGGCGCTCGTTCCAGGAGATCTGCGCCCCGTTCGACACCGTGTACGTGTCGTTCTACAAGCAGCTGGGGGGACTGCCCGGGTCCTGCGTGGCGGGCCCCGAGGACGTGGTGGCCGAGGTCCCGGAATGGCGGAGGCGCCACGGCGGCACCGTGTACGGCATGTGGCCGAATGCTGCATCCGCGCTGAACGTGCTCCGGATGCGCCTTCCCCGGATCGCCGCGTACCGGGAGCACGCCCTGGCCATCGCCGACGCCCTTCGGGACCTCCCGGACGTGGACGTCGTCCCGGACCCACCCCACACCACGATGATGCACCTCGTGCTGTATCGGGGCGCCGGCCTGCTGCGAGCCGCCGCCCTGCGCATGGCCCGGGAGGACGGCATCTGGGCGTGGCCGCGGTACGAGCCGACCGGCGCCCCCCGGGCCCAGCGCGTGGAGCTGGAGACGGGGGACGCCACCCTCCAGTTCGCCCCATCGGAGGTCCGGACGATCGTCGAACGTCTGCTTCGGGACTGAAAGGTCCAGAGGCCGCGACCCGCACTTGCCGTGGGGCGCGCAGGGCGGCGAGACTTTGGCCCTGCACGAGGAGAGGAGCACATGAGCGACGGAGCGTCATCGGCCCGCGGCCTCGGGACGATCCTGGGGGTGTGGGCCCACCCCGACGACGAGACGTACCTGACCGCGGGGCTCATGGCCCAGGCCATTCGGGACGGCCGCCGGGTGGCGTGCGTCACGGCCACGCGCGGTGAGGAGGGCTCCTGGGACGAGGAGCGATGGCCCACCTCCACCCTGGGGAAGGTCCGCGAGGCCGAGCTCCTGCGGTCGCTCGAGATACTGGGCGTGACCGAGCACCGGTTCCTGGACTACCACGACGGGACCTGCGCGGACGTGGATGCCGAGGAGGGGATCGCCACGGTCGCCGCGATCATGGAGGAGGTCCGGCCGGATACGGTGTTCTCGTTCGGTCCGGACGGGATGACCGGTCACCCCGATCACAAGTCCACCTGCGCGTGGGCCACCGAGGCCTTCCGGCGCGTCGGCAAGCCGGGCGCTCACCTGTACTACGCCGTGGTGACCTCGGAGTGGGCCAGGGACTTCGTCCCGACGATGAACCGGTTCAATGTGTTCATGTCGCCGGACACGCCTCCGGTGGCCGAACAGGACGAGCTGGCCATCGACTACTCGCTGCCGCCCGACATGCTCGAGCTGAAGCTCCAGGCCATCGAGGCCCACGTGAGCCAGGTGGAGGGGATGCTGAACGCGTTCGGCAAGGACTTCTTCCGCCGGGCCCACCGCGCGGAGTTCTTCCGGCTGGCGGAGGAGCGATGACCGTGGCGCAGCCGGAGGACCCCGGCACCGTCGACTCCCCGAAGGCCCCGCCACCCGTGGACGACCTGGACTGGGATCCGGAACGGGCCCGGCGGTTCACCGACGCCGCGGCAAGCATGTTCGGGGAGTACCTGGCACGCCTCCGGGACCTGCCGGTGGCCCTGCCGGAGGGCGAGGACGAGGTCCGGGCCGCGGTGGCCATTCCCGTCCCAGACGAGCCCATGGCCGACGAGGACGTCCTGGCGTACCTGCGGGAGATGGCCTTCCGGTGGTCGATGTATCCCGGCCACCCGAGGTTCCTCGCGTACATCACCGGCGCAGGCACGGTCCCCGGCGTGGCCGCCGACCTCCTGGCCTCGGGGCTGAACCAGAACCTGGGGGGATGGCGCCTGTCGCCGGCCGCCACCGAGATCGAGCTCCACCTGACGCGGTGGTTCGCCGAGCAGTTCGGGCTGCCCTCGGGAGCCGGAGGTCTGTTCGTCTCCGGGGGGGCCGTGGCGAACTTCGTGGCCCTCAAGGTGGCCCGGGACCGCATGGCCGGGCTGGCCGTCCGTCAGCAGGGGGTCGCGGCCTCCGGTCCGGCCGCGCTGTACGCCTCGACCGAGGTCCACGTGGTGACGGACCGGGCCGCCGACATGCTCGGGCTGGGCATGGACGCCGTGCGGAAGGTCCCGGTGGACGAGGGGCTCCGCATGCGGGTGGACGCGCTGCGGGGGGCGATCGCGCGGGACCGGGCCGCCGGAGTCCGGCCGCTGGCCGTGGTTGCCACGGCGGGGACGGTGGCCACGGGGGCCGTCGATCCGCTCGAGGAGATCGCCGACCTGTGCGCCGAGGATGGCCTGTGGATGCACGTGGACGCGGCCTACGGAGGGCCGGCCGTCCTGGCCGACGACCTCCGGCCGATGTTCGCCGGCATCGAGCGGGCCCACTCGATCGCCTTCGACCCCCACAAGTGGATGTACACGCCGCACTCGGGCGGCTGCGTCCTGGTCCGCGACCTGTTCTGGCTGGTGGACTCGTTCGGCGCGGCGCCGTCGTACGTCCACGAGGACAAGGAACGCACGAAGCACGGGCTGGACCTCGGGATGTTCGGGCCGCAGTTCAGCCGGGGCTTCCAGGCGTTGAAGGTGTGGGTGTCGCTGCTGGCCCACGGCCGGCAGGCGTACGGTCGCCGGATCTCGCACGACGCCCGCCTGGCCCGGTACCTGGGCGATCTGGTCCGGTCGCGCCCGGACTTCGAGCTGGCCTGTCCGGTGGGGCTGTCGATCACGTGCTTCCGATACGTCCCGCCCGACCTCCCCCAGGGCCAGGACCGGGAGCCCTACCTCGACCGGCTCAACGAGCGGGTGATGACCGAGATCCAGCTGGACGGGCGCGTGTTCTACTCGAACGCGGTGCTGGACGGCCGGTTCGTGCTCCGGTCCTGCCTGGTGAACTTCCGGACCGAGGCCCGGGACATGGACGCCGTGGTGGATGTCACCGCCGAGATCGGGGCGAAGCTCGACCGGGAGCTCCGGCCGGAGTCGCTCCGGTGAGCCTGTTCGCGCTCCTTGGGTCCGGCGAGTTCCTCCCGTGGACGGAGAAGGTCGACCGGTGGCTCCTGGAGCGGACGACCGGGGAGGGCGTGCTGGTGCTGCCGACGGCCAGCGCCCCCGAGGGGGAGACCGTGTTCCGGCGGTGGGGCGACATGGGGGTCGAGCACTACACGGGACTGGGCGTGCCGGCGGAGCTGGTTCCGCTGCAGGACCGGGACAACGCCGAGGATCCCGGGCTCGCCGCGCTCGTGGGGGAGGCCGCGATGGTGTTCTTCTCCGGGGGGAACCCCGCGTACCTCGCCGCCACGTTGCAGGACACTCCGTTCTGGAAGGCGGTGCTGGCCGGCCTGGATCGGGGGATGGCGTACGCCGGGTGCAGCGCGGGCATCTCCGCCCTCGGCGACGTGGCACCGGACAGCACGTCGAACGATCCCACCAGCGCGAGCTTCTGGCGGCCCGCGCTGGGGCTGTTCCCGAAGACCTACTTCGGGCCCCACTGGGACGCACTCGACGTCTACATCCCCGGACTGCGGGCCAAGGTGGTGGCGTCCCTGCCCTCGGATTGCCGGCTCCTCGCGATCGACGAGAACACCGCGCTGGTCGGCGACGGCACCGACTGGACCGTGATCGGCGCGGGGAGGGCCGCGACCCTCGAAGGCGGCGCCTGGAGCGAACACCAGAGCGGCATGAGCTTCACGAAGGAGCTCGAACACCATATGGACGGAGCCGGCCACTGAGGGCCGGAGCGGTCAGATCCAGCGCTTCCGCTTGAAGAACACCAGGTCCGCGATCCGCTGGTAGTCGTCGACCACGGCGTCCAGCAGGGCGTGCAGGGCGCGGTCGACGTCGAGGTCGCCCGGCTCGACCTGCTGGAGGCGGTTGCGGCCGTCCCCGACCAGCCGTCCGGCCCCGTTGTGCAGGATCAGCAGGAAGGCCGATCCGGCGAAGCAGGCCGTGCCTCCAGCTGGTCGTCCTCCTCGTCGAGCTGGTCCAGCACCACGAACCGGTGCGATTCGTAGGTCTCGAGCTTGGGACGCTGCCGCGGGTTCGGCGCGTCCTCGACGGCCAGGGGATCGAGGTCGAACCGCTCGGCGACCGCCCGGATCCGGTCCGGGTCCTCGGACGGGATCTCGACCTCGACCCACGAGAAGTCCCCGTCGCTCCGCGACCGGTCGGCCGCCACCGCGACGTCGGCGGCGTCGGCGTCGGCCCAGCCGTCCCCAGACGTGTGCGACAGTGCTCGCATCCCTGACGTTCTACCCATTCGGGGACCGCGCCACCACGCGTTGACGCCGTCTCCGGGTGGGCCGTACCGTCCCCGCTGCCCGCGTCGGACGAAGGGTCGGACATGACCGAGCTGTGGGATCTCCACCGGCGGGCCGGCGAGATGCTGGCGGAGAACGTGAAGCGGATCCGGCAGGACCAGTGGCACCTCCCGACGCCGTGCACCGAGTGGGACGTGCGGGACCTGGTGCACCACTTCGCGTGGAGCAACCTGTGGGTGGGGCCGCTGGTGGAGGGACGGTCGCTGGAGGAGGTGGCGCCGGAGCTCGAGGGCGACGTCCTGGGCGACGACCCCCTCGGAGTGACTCTCCGTTCGATCGACGAGTCCAGCGACGCGTTCGAGCGCGGATACGACCGGACCGTCCAGCTCTCGCGCGGGATGACCTCGGCCCGGGAGTACTGCGGCGAACGCATGAACGACCTGGTGGTCCACAGCTGGGACCTCGCCGCGGCCATCGACGGCGACCGGCGCCTGGACGAGGAGTGCATGGAGGCCGGGCTCGAGGTGTACCGGCCCTTCGAGGCCGCGCTCCGCCGGGTCGGCGCCCTGGGCCCCGACGTGGAGGTCCCGGAGGGTGCGGACCTCCAGACCCGGTACCTGGCGTTCTTCGGCCGCCGGGCCGACTGGACCCAGCCCGGCTGATCCCTCCCGAGGATCTCGCTCGCGGGTCTCACGGGAATAGCCGCCCGTGCGTTCTTTCTTTGACATGTCGATGAGGGGACCGGCTCACGACTCCCAGGCCCTGGTGGACGCGGGGCTCCTCCTCGGTGGTCGTGATGTGGGCGCTCACGTTCTCGACGTTCAAGGTGGCCTGGCGGGAGGTCGACCCCGTGGCGTTCACGGCGATCCGGTTCGCCGCGATGGTGGTGGTCTCCGCCGCGGTCCTGGCCATCTCCCGGGACCGCGTCCGTCTCCGCCGCGAGGACGTCCCCCTCGTCGTCGCCTCCGGGCTCGCCGGGTACTTCGCGTACCAGATGCTGTTCATCCTGGGGCTCGACCGGACGAGCGCCGTGGCCTCGTCCATCCTGATCTCGACCCACCCCATCTTCTCGGTCCTGTTCGGCAGGCTGCTGGGCCGGGAGCGGCTGTCGCGAGGCCAGGTCGCCGGGATCGTGATCGCCTTCGCCGGCGTCGCGGTGTTCCTCCGGGCGTGGGACGCGCTGGGGTCGGCCACGTGGGGCGACCTGCTCTCGCTGGGCGCCGCGGCCGCGTTCGGAGCCTACGGCGTCATCAACCAGCCGCTGTCGAAGAAGTACCCGTCGAAGGAGCTCATGGCCTACTCGCTCGCGATCGGCGGCGGCCTCGTCGCGCTCGTCGGGCTGCCGGCGATGGTCGGCCAGGACTGGGGCGCGCTCTCGGCCCGGACCTGGCTGATCCTCGTCTTCGCGATCGTCGGACCCGTGTACCTGGCGTATGCGATCTGGAACTGGGCCATCCACCGCCTGGGGATCGCGCGGACGGTGCCCTACGGGTTCGCCGTCCCGGTCGTGGCCGCCGCCCTGGCCGTCGCGTTCCTCGGCGAGACCCTCCGTCCCGAACAGGTGGCCGGCGGCCTCCTGGTCGTGGCCGGGCTGGCAGTGACCCGTCTGGCCACCAGGAGGGTTCCGATCGAGGCGCCCGCGGAGGGCGTCCTCGAAGAGGCCCGCTGAGCTCGGCCGGTATCCTCACCCCATGCGGAGGCCCGGAGCCGGCGATCCAGCACCCGAGGTGACGCTGGTGAACCGCAACGGCCGGCACGTCCGGCTCTCGGCGCGGTGGCGGCGCAGGCCGCTCGTCGCGGTGTTCCTGCGGCACTTCGGGTGAACGTTCTGCCAGGAGCACGTCGTGCAGTTGCGCGACGACCGTGAGCGGTTCGAGGAGGCGGGAGCCGGGATCACGCTGATCGGCCTGGGCCCGCATACCCGTGCCGCACTGTTCTGCGACGAGCGGCACGTGCCGTTCGAGTGCCTGTCGGACCCCTCCCAGGAGGCCTACCGGTCCTTCGGGCTCGAACGGGGCACGAACCGCCAGCTGTTCGGCCCCCAGCTGGTGCTGCGCTACGCGCGAGCCCTGCTCCGCCGGGACGTCGAGGTGGCCAAGCTCTCCGGCGACGACTACCGCCAGATGCCGGGGACCTTCGTCATCGACCGGTCCGGCGTGATCCGCTTCGCCCACCGGAACCGCGACGTGGCGGACAACCCCCCGAACGGGGACGTTCTCGCGGCGCTGGTGGAGCTGCGGCGGAGGTAGCGGGCCGCCCGTGCGATACCCTCAAGCGCACACCGGACCAGGCGAGGACCCGCGATGGCTGTGAGCGACCAGTGCATCATCACGTGCGCCGTCTCCGGCGCGGTGGCGGACAAGCAGCACTGTGAGGGCATTCCGTACACGCCCGAGGAGTACGCGAAGGAGGTCCGCCGCGCTCGCGACGCCGGGGCCTCGATGGTCCACATCCACGCGCGTGAGCCGAACGGGTCGCCCACCGTGCAGCTCGAGCACTACCGGGCCATCACCCGGGCCATCCTGGCCGAGACCCCGGACATCATCGTCAACTACTCCACGGGTTGGGTCGGCCTGCCCATGGCCGAGCGGGTGGCTCACATCACCGACCTGAAGCCCGAGATCGGTGCCCTGAACATGGGCTCGATGAACTACGCGAAGTACTCCGAGAAGCGCAAGGGGTTCGTGTTCAACTTCGTGTTCGCGAACCACTTCGACGACATCGTGTTCCTGCTGCGGCGGATGAACGAGGCCGGGGTCAAGCCGGAATGCGAGTGCTTCGACGTCGGCCACGTGGAGTCGGTCGCCCCGCTCGTGGACATGGGCGTGATCACCCCGCCGGTGCAGTTCTCGCTGATCCACGGCGTCCTGGGTGGGATCCAGGCCACCGCCCGCAACCTGGCCCACATGTCGAGCGTGGTGCCGGAGGGCTCGACGTGGGGCGTGATCGCGGTCTCGCGGGAGCAGTGGATGATGGTGGCGGTCTCCGCGGCCCTCGGGGGAGGAGTGCGCGTGGGCTTCGAGGACAACTTCTACCTGCCGTCGGGGCAGATGGCGTCGTCGAACGGCGACCTGGTGGAGGCGGCGGCCACGATCGTGCGCCTGCAGGGGCGCGAGGTGGCCGAGCCCGCCGAGGCCCGCCGGATCCTCTCGCTTCCCGCCGAGCCCGACCGGTCGGCCGTGCTCGGGACGTGAGGGGACGCAGGTGGCCGAGGTCCAGGCGGAGATGGTGGCGAACGTCTGGAAGGTCGTGGTGGCGGCCGGAGACGCCGTCGTTTCCGGCGACCCCCTGGTGATCCTGGAGTCCATGAAGATGGAGATCCCGGTGGAGTCCCCAACGTCCGGGACCGTGACCGAGGTCCGGGTCCAGGAGGGCGGCGTGGTCCAGGAGGGCGACGTGATCGCCGTGGTGGAGTAGCCCGCGATGGAACGGCGGGGGTCGCTGATCCGGGTGGAGCGGGGAGGGCCGGTGGCCCGCGTGACGCTGTCCCGGGCCGACCAGCGCAACGCGGTGTCGTCGGAGATGATCGAGGATCTCATCGAGGCCCTGGGGGGGCTGGCCGCCGACCGGGAGACCCGCGTGGTGGTGCTGGCCGGCGACGGGCCGGACTTCTGCGCGGGGGCCGACTTCGCCGAGCTCGAGGTGATGCGGTCCGGCCCCGGCGAGTTCGACTACGGCCGGAGATTCGAGGAGCTGCTGCAGGCCATCGCCAACCATCCGGTGCCGGTGGTCGCGCGGGTCCAGGGGGCGGCCCTCGGCGCGGGGTGCCAGATCGCGGTGTCCTGCGACCTCGCGGTGGTGGCCGATGACGCGAAGCTCGGCATCCCGTCGGCCCGCCTGGGGATCCTCATCAACTTCGAGAACATCCAGCGGCTGGTCCTGGCGATCGGGCCCAAGCGAACCGGGGAGATGCTGTTCACCGGGCGGGCCATCGACGGCATGCAGGCCGCCGCGTGGGGCCTGGCCAACCTCGCCGTGCCGGAGCGCGAGCTGGACGCCGCCGTCGACCGCCTGGCTCGGACCATCGCCGAGGCGGCGCCGCTGTCGGTGCAGGGCTCCAAGCGGGGCATCGGCGTGGTCCTGGCGAACCTGGCCGTGGACCGGTTCACGGAGGGCCACCGCGTGGCCGATTTCGACATGATGGCCGCCCAGGCCTTCGCCAGCGAGGACCTCCAGGAGGGTATCCGGGCGTTCCGGGAGCGCCGCAAGCCCGAGTTCGAGGGCCGCTAGCGGGGATGGCTCCGGCGCGGAAACCCAGGGGCCTCACCCGGTCCAGCCCGGCACGGCGGCGAGCACCGGAGGTGGTCCGGCGGCTGTCGGAGGCCTACCCGGACGCCCGCGTCGCGCTGAAGTTCGGCACCCCCCTCGAGATGCTGGTGGCCACCATCCTCTCCGCCCAGTGCACCGACGAGCGGGTGAACATGGTGACCCAGGGTCCGAGCGGGCTGTTCGCCAAGTACCGGAAGGCGGGGGACTACCTGCGGGTGCCCGAGGCGGAGCTCGCGGCGGACATCCGGCCCACCGGGTTCTTCAACAACAAGACGAAGTCGATCCGGGGGGCGGCCCGGATGATCGTCGAGGAGTACGACGGCCGCGTGCCCGAAACCATGGACGAGATCCTGCGGCTCCCCGGCGTGGCCCGGAAGACCGCGAACATCGTGCTGGGGAACTCGTTCGGGATCGTCGAGGGGATCGCCGTGGACACCCACGTCCGGCGGGTCTCGCAGCGGCTGGGGTTCACCGAGCAGACGGACCCCGACAAGATCGAGCGGGACCTCATGGGGCTGATCCCCCGGGAACGGTGGTTCGACTTCACCTACGTGCTCATCGACCACGGGCGCGCCGTGTGCAAGGCGCCGACGCCACGCTGCGAACAGTGCCCGGTGAGCGACCTGTGTCCCTCCAGCCGGGTCTGAGATTCAGCCGGTCGCCGGGGCGTCCGGCAGGGCGACGCCCCTGGCCGGCGCGGCCCGCTCCCGGATGACGGTACAGGCCCCAGCCGCGTGCACCGTCCAGAAGCTCTGGTGCTAGCCGATCGACCGCAGGACCACGATGGCCACGTCGTCCCGGAGGGTCCCGCCCTGGAACTCGATCACGACCCGCTCCAGGCGCTCGGCGATGTCCGAGGCGCTGTGGCCGCCCAGGGGCTCGAGCATCCTGGCCACCCGCTCCTCGGTCATGACCTTGCCCTTCGACGGGGTCCCGATGACGCCGTCGGTGTACAGGATCAGGGAGTCGCCGTGCTCGAGGTCGGCCAGCTCGTCGTCGAGCTCGGGGTCGGGGAACACGCCGAGGAGCGTCCCGGCATGGCCCACCGACTCCACCAGGCCGTTGCGGCGGAGGATCACCGGCGGGGGATGGCCGCCGCACGCCACCGTCAGGCGGGCCCCGCCGTCGGTGAGCCGCATCCGGCTCGAACAGGTCGTAGAAGTCGCCCCCCACCTCGTTGCCCTCGCCGGCCGCGTGGTACCGGGCCGCAACCTCGAACCCAGGGACGGTGGGGAGCTCGCGGGGCAGGAGGCTGGCCTGGAGGGCCCGGGCCAGCCGGGTCCGGTCCCCGTACAGCCGGGCGTTGTCGGCGGCGAGGGCCGCCCGCCGGGCCAGGTCCTCGGCCAGCTCCACCTCGGCCTGGTCGTACGGGCGGTCGGTGGACGTGGACACCAGCGTGATGGCCCCCAGGATCCGACCCCGGGCCAGCAGGGGGAGGCACATGTAGGACCGGAAGCCGAGCTCGGTGACCAGGCGGAAGTGCTCGTCGTCGCGGGTGGCGGCCCGGAGCTCCTCCGCGTCGAACGAGCCGAACCGGGGCTGGCCGGTCCGCATGACCTCGATGCTCGAGTGGGGCCCGGTGGGGTCGGGAGCGTATCGGTCCCGGAGGATGTCGACCGTGGGCTGCAGCATGGGGTCTGCGGGGGCCGCGGCCACCCGCCGGACCCCGCCGGCCTGGGCCAGCACGTCGATCAGGCACACGTCGGCGATCCCGGACACGGCCAGGCGGGCCGCCGCTCCAGGGTCTGTTCGAAGTCGAGCGACGCCCCCAGGAGCGAGCTCGCCTCCAGGAGGAAGTCCAGGCGCTGCCGCGTGGTTCCGCTTCGGCCAGGGCCCGATCGCGAGCAGCCAGGAACTCGTCCTTGTCCGCCGCGGCCGCCCGGAGCTCGTCCTCGATCCGCGTGAGCTCGGCCGGGTCCGCGGTTCGCTCGGTTCCCGTGCTCACGAGACGGCCTCCGTGGGGCGGGCGGACGGAAGCGGCGTCGAGGTGCGCAGGCGAACGGTCATCGGCTCCACGAGGTTTGTCTGTCGGCAGGTCCCGTCCGCACCCGGGCGGGGTGAGCTGGTGCTGAGAGGGTCCGGCCCCTGCCACAGGCGTCGAGGGTGTCCGCACGGCGCCCCACCGGGCGCGCGGGCCAGTGTACAGAACGGGGATTTGGTGCACCGCGCAGGAGATACGCTAGCCCGTGACCACCAGGCGGTGGGCCCGGCGGCGCGAGCGGCGAAGGGCCCGGCGCTCGTCCTCGGACAGTCCCCCCCACACGCCCGCCTCCTGGCCGGTGTCCATGGCCCATTCCAGGCATTCCGGCCGGACGTGACACCGAACGCACACGGCCTTGGCGGCCTCCATCTGGACGGCGGCCGGTCCGGTGGTCCCCACGGGGAAGAACAGCTCCGGGTCCTCGTCGCGACAGCGTGCGTGATGGACCCAGTCCATGTCCCCTCCCCCGATCCGTGCTCGTGGTCGGCGATTTCCTGGGCGCCGAACCCCCCCAACCGGGCGCCGCGAGGGGGCGAGTATACTGACGCCCTCTTCGCATACGCAATGGCTACGCTCGATTTCCCTCCCGAATCCAAACCCCTGGTGGTCGCGCACCGCGGTGCATCCGCGACATTCCCGGAGAACACCCTCGAATCGTTCGCCGCGGCCATCGACAGCGGGGCCCAGGCCGTGGAGCTCGACGTCCGGCTGTCTGCGGACGGCGTGGCGGTGGTCATGCACGACCCGGACGTCTCCAGGTGCACGGACGGGGCCGGGCTGGTCCACGAGCTGACCGTGGCCGAGCTGAAGCAGCTCGACGCATCGCGGGGGACGGGGGAGCGGGCCGCGGTCCCGACGCTCCGGGAGGTCCTCGATCTGTGCTCCGGCCGCATCGGGGTGGACCTCGAGATCAAGAACATCCCGGGGGAGCCGGCCTTCGACTCGCCCCGGGAGGCGGCCGTGGAGGCCACCCTCCGCGACATCGACGCGAGCGCGTTCTCCGGCCCCGTGCTGGTGTCGTCGTTCAACTGGCTGTCCATCGAGCGATGCCGGGAGCTGGCCCCCGATGTCCCCACCGGGTTCCTGACCATCGCCGCGATGGACCCGGCCGCGGCGATGGTCTACGCGCAGGGGGCCGGCCACGGCTGGATCCTGCCGCACGTGGAGGCCCTGCTCCCGGCCGGCCCGGAGCTCGTGGAACGGGTCCACGGGGCCGGGATGCTCGTGGGGACGTGGGTGGTGGACGCCCCCGACACCATGGCCCGGCTGTTCGCCATGGGCGTCGACGCCGTGGCCACGAACGATCCGGCGCTCGGCGTGGAGGTCAGGGCGGCGGCCCGCTCCGGCTGAGGCGCCCGCCTCGCTCTGAAGGCGCCGCCTCGCCGAGCCGCTCGGTCCGGCCGGGCACCTCGCCGCGGCGGGGACGACCCTCAGCCCTCCAGGCCCTCCCGGAGGTTGGCCAGGGTCTTCGCCAGGAGCCGGGAGACGTGCATCTGCGAGATCCCCAGCTTGTCGGCGATCTCGCTCTGGGTCATGCCCTTGAAGAACCGGAGGTACAGCATGGCGCGCTCCCGCGGGGGGAGCTGGTCGAGCAGCGGCGTGAGGCTGGTGCGGTACTCGAGGAGCTCCAGGGTCTCGTCCTCGGAACCGATCTGGTCGCGGAGGGCCAGCTCCTCGTCCCCGGACGGCGCGTCGAGCGAGGTCAGCGTGTACGCATGGGCGGACTCCAGGCCCTCCAGGACCTCTTCCTCGGTGGTCCCGGCGGCCTGGGCCATCTCGGCCACGGTCGGCGCCCGCCCCAGCTCCTGGGACAGCTTCCCGGTGATCTCGCCGAGCTGGAGGTTCAGCTCCTGGAGCCGGCGGGGGACCCGGACGGCCCACCCCTTGTCCCGGAAGTGCCGCTTCAGCTCGCCGACGATGGTGGGGGTGGCGTACGTCGAGAACTCCACCGCGCGATCGGGGTCGAACCGGTCCACCGCCTTGATCAGGCCGATGGTGGCGACCTGGACGAGGTCCTCCAGGGGCTCGCCCCGGCCGGCGAAGCGCCGGGCCAGATACTCCACCAGCCCCAGGTGGACCTCGATGAGCTCCTGGCGGATCTCGGGATCCTCGTGCTCCCGGAACTGGCGGAACAGCCCCTTGACGTAGTCGCGATCGGGGACGCCTCGCCTGACCGTCAAGCTCAGCCCCCCGCCCTGGACACCGAGAGCGACAGGGTGGTGGTGCCGTCGGCGAGCTCGGGCCGGATGTCGCGGGCGATGGCCTCCAGGATCACTCGGGACCACTCGGACAGCAGCTCCCGGCCCGAGCGGCGCGGGCCCTCGGTCCGGGCGATCAGGTCGATGCCGTGGTCCGCCGGCCGCAGCTCCATCGTGATGTGCGTGGGGGTCTCGGTGACGGCCATCAGGCGGGAGCACACCTCGTCGACCACGATCTGCAATTCCGTGATGCGGTCGATGGGGAAGTCCATCCGGGCAGCCAGCGCCGAGGCGGCCGCTCGCAGGAGCGCGACGTGCGACGTGTCGCCCGGTATCCGGACAGTGACGGTGTCGGACATCCGGCCGCATTCTACGGGAGGCCCGCGAAACCGGTTTCCGGGAGGAGAAACGGTGGCGCCCGGCCGCTATCCTGGGGCGCTGTGTTCCGGCGCAAGCGGTTGCCCGCGGATCTCGAGGCCCCCTACGAGGGGTTCCAGGAGGTCCTGCGGCGGGTGGAGGAGGCCAAGGAGGCGCTGGTCCGTGCCGTGCCCATGGCCAGGAACCCGGGCCGGCCGCTGGCCGACGGGCTGGCCGAGTACGAGGCCGGCCTGGAGGACGCCCGGGAGCTGATGACCCGGTGGCGGGCCCCGGTGGTGGAGCGGCACTGGGAGGCCTGCCGGGAGGGGCTGGAGCGCGCCCTGGAGGTGGCCGAGCGATTCCGGCTGGACACGCCGGACCTGGCGTTCGACATGCTGATGTTCGCCCTGCAGGACCTCATGGCACCGCTCGACGCCTTCGAGCAGGCCGAGCAGGCCTTCCGCCGGCTCCGAACCCGCTAGACGGTGTCACTCGCCGGGTAGCGGCGAGGCCTGTCCCGCGTCGACGTCGTACACCAGACGGCCGTCCACCGTCCGGGCAATCTCCGACGGGCGGTGGCGCTCGAGCCGTCCGCCCTCCATGAGGTGCAGGACCTCGCACCCGGCTGCCTCCAGCGCGTCGGCGATCATCCGGCGGTGGCAGCGCCACCACAGCGACTCGGCGCACATGATCGCAACGCGCTCCCCCTCGGCCGAGGCCATCAACCGGTCCAGCGCGGAGGCGAACTCCTCGGTGTCCATGTGGTCGGCGTAGCCGCGGAAGCCCGCGGAGCGGAGAGCAGTGTGCGGTGAGCCGGGCCGGGGCTTCCTCCAGCCACCCAGCTCCTTGCGCCACTCGTACGCGATGCCGGCACGTTGGACGGCCGCCTCCAGCGCGTCCCGCCCGAAGTGCGGGTGCTTCCGCGATCCGGGCGCGGTCCGGACGTCGACGAGCCGCTGGACCCCGGCCCCCCGGAGCAACGACAGGAACCCCTCGATGGAGCGAGCGCCGTGCCCGACGGTGAACAACGTGAGAGGGCGGCGCTCCGTGCGCCGCCCTCTCGACGAGCCCTCACCCAAGGGCTACTCCCTGGCGAAGGAGATGAACTGCAGGCGCTGGACGAGGGTGGTATAGCACGAAGGATGCGCAAAGACGAAACAGGTCAAATCGGGCCGGCCCCGGGTTTCGCGATGACCGATGGGCTGTGCGGGCAGCTATCCCGGACGGGTCGTGCTCGTTGCGCGGGCCCTGCTGGGCTCGATCCCCTTCCAGACGGCCCGGACGAGCTCGATGGCGTAGTGCTCGTCGTCGAGGTCGCCACCGTCGCGGTGGGGGACCTGGCCCGCCTCTCCCACCAGCTCGACGAGCACGGCGTGGGCGAAACAGGTCCCCAGCACGAGCCGGGCCGCCATCTCCGGCGAGGCGTGCCGATCGATCCGGCCCAATCGCTGCTCAGCCCGGAGGTACCCGGTGAGCGCCCGGATGGCCCGGAGCGGGCCACCCTCCTTGCGCTCCCAGTCGGCGCGCTGTCCCTCGAGGAGCTCGGGATCCGCCAGGTGGGCGGCGATCATCGGCACGATCGACCGGTGGAACTCCAGGGCTGAGACTGCGAAGTCCTCCAGGGTGTCGCGGACCGTCCCCTGCCCGGCCCGGCCCGGGAGGGAGTCCACCATGGCCGCCCAGCCCTCGAAGCGGCCCAGGACCACTGCGTGGAGCAGGGCGTGCTTGTCCGGGAAGTAGCGGTAGATGCTCCCCTCGGCGCACTCCGCCCGGTCCGCGATGGCCCGGGTGGTGGCAGCGATGACCCCGCGCTCCGCGATGATCTGGGCGGTCGCCTGGACGATGCGCTCGCGGGGCCCGAGGCGGGCGACGGCTTCCGCCCCGGGCCCGCCCCGTGCAGCCGCCTCGAGGGGGTCCCTCGGCGGGGTCTCAGTGGCCACCGGCAGCACCCTCGCTCTCCCCGACGTGGCTCCGGACGAACACGGCCGACACCACCGAGGCCAGCACGGCGAACCCGACCGCGACCATGAACGCGATATGGGTCGCATGCGTGAACGAGGCCCGGACCGCCTCCTGGACGGTGTGCACGACCTGTGGCGAGGTCCCGGGAGGCGGCTTCAGTGCGTGCGTCGATCCCGACGCCGCGGCCGAGCCGGCCTTGTCCACGATCGCGTGGGCGGTCTCGCTCGGGAGCCCCGCGCCCACCAGTCGGGCCAGGAACGACCGCTTGAACGACGACGTCACCACGGCGCCGAGTAGCGCGATGCCGAACACGCCGCCCAGCTCTCGGCTGGTGTTCGTGGCCGCCGAGGCCACGCCGGCCCGCTGGACGGGGACGCTCGCCATCACCGCTGCCGTCATCGGCGCCATGGTGGAGGCCATCCCCGCGCCCATGACGACCATGGCCGGCAGGATCACCCACAGGTACGACGAGTCCGGCTGGAGACGGAGGGCCAGGGCCAGCCCGATCCCCAGGGTCAGCGTCCCGAACGTCATGAACCACCGGGAGCCGAACCGGTCGGAGAGTCGGCCGGCCAGCGGGGCGATGATCAGGATCATCACGGTGAACGGGAACAGCCGGACCCCCGCCCCGATGGGGGAGAACCCGCGGACGTTCTGCAGGTACAACGACAGGAAGAACGTGGATCCGAACAGGGCGAAGAACACCGAGGCCGCGACCACGTTCGCGGCGGCGAACGTGGGGATCCGGAAGAACGACAGCGGCAGCATGGGGTACTCGCGGCGCGACTCGATGACGAAGAACGTCACCAGCAGGACCGCCGACAGGGCGAACGAGCCGAGGATCAGCCCGTCGGTCCATCCTCGATCGTTGCCCTCGATGAGCGCGAAGACCAGGAAGAACAGGCCTGCGGTCCCCGTGACCAGGCCCGGCGGGTCGAGCCGGCGGGAACGCGTCTGGTCGCGCGACTCGCGGACCACGATCCAGGCCATGGTCGCGCCGACGAACCCGATCGGCACGTTCACGAAGAAGATGCTCTGCCAGTTGACGTGCTCGACCAGCCAGCCGCCGATCAGCGGTCCGACGGCGACGGCGAGGCCGGACATGGCGGCCCAGATGCCGATGGCCGCCCCCCGTTCCCTGCCGGTGAACGTCGCCGTGATGATCGACAGGGTCCCCGGCAGGAGCATCGCGGCGCCCAGGCCCTGCACGGCCCGGAAGGCGATGAGCTGGCCGATGCTCTGGGAGAGGCCGCAGGCCAGCGACCCCAGGACGAACACCGCCAGGCCGGTCAGGAAGAACCGCTTCCGCCCGTACAGGTCCCCGAGCGCGCCGCCGGTGAGCATGAACGACGCGAACGTGAGCGTGTAGGCGTCGATGATCCACTGCAACCCGGAGACGCCCGATCCCAGCTTGACCTGGATGGTGGGCAGGGCCACGTTCACCACCAGGTTGTCCAGCATGGGCATGAACAGCCCGAACACCATCGCGACCAGGACCCACCACTTCCGTCGGTCTCCCGGCGGCGCGGCGGTGGTTGAGGGCGTTGTCTCCAGCGTCCTCGCCATCCGGATCCTCCTTCAGCTTCCCTGGGGCGTCCTCGCGCTCGAGCCTCTTTCGAGTGAGTGAGCGCTCACTCACTCTGAGTGAGCGCTTACTCACTCGTCAAATCGGGCGTGCACGTGCCCGAACCCCGAGGTTGTCGCTCCGGGTCGTCCCTGGAATACTTGCGCGATGCAAACTTCTCACCCTGCAACCATCGACGGGGCGGCAGAGGGTGCCGAGCTCGTCGAGCTGGCCGACGCCTTCGAGGCCCACTGGGCCGAGGTGGCCAGGTTCGTCCTCAACAAGCGCTGGAAGGCAGCCATGTACTCCGGTCCGGAGGGCGAGCTCTCGCACATGGAGCTGGCCGCCCTCACCGCTCTGGGAGACCACGAGTGCCGGATGGGTGACCTGGCCTCGCTGGTCGGCCTGTCCGAGAGCTCGGCCACCCGTCTGGTCGACCGGCTCGCCGCCGCGGGCATGGTGGCGAGGCATGCATCGCTGACCGACCGGCGCTCGGTCACCGCGGGCCTGACCGCCGCGGGCAAGCGATGCGTGAAGCGGATCCGGGCCGGGCGGCGGGACTTCCTGAAGGAGATCCTGGCCACCCTCCCGCCCGAGGAGCGGGCCGAGCTGGTGCGGCTGTTCGGCCGGGTGGCCGAGGAGCTGCGGCTGCGGGAGGGCGCGAGGGAGGCCCGGGCATGACCCGCAAGCAGATCCTCGTCGTGTTCGGGGGGGTGATGCTCGGCCTGTTCCTGGCCGCCCTCGACCAGACCATCGTCGCGACCGCCCTGCCGAAGATCGTGAACGACCTCCACGGCGGCCAGCACCTGGCATGGGTGGTCACGGCCTACCTGCTCACGTCGACCGTCACGGTGCCGTTGTACGGCAAGCTGTCCGACCTGTTCGGGCGACGGCCCCTGTTCATCTTCTCGATCGTCGTGTTCCTCGCCGGCTCGGCGCTGTCGGGGCTGGCCCAGAGCATGACGCAGCTGATCCTGTTCCGGGGCCTCCAGGGGCTCGGGGCGGGCGGGATCCTTCCGCTGGGGTTGATCGTGATCGGCGACCTGTTCTCGCCTCGGGAGCGGGGCCGGTACCAGGGGTTCACCGGCGCCGTGTTCGCCATGTCGTCGGTCATCGGGCCGCTGGTCGGCGGCTATCTCACCGACAGCGTCTCGTGGCGGTGGATCTTCTACGTGAACATCCCCATCGGCGCCGTCGCCCTGTTCGTGATCGCCACCACCATGCACCTCCCGTTCCATCGGCGCGAGCACCGGATCGACTACGCGGGGGCTGCGGTGCTCACCGCGGCCGTGGTGTGCCTGCTGCTGGTCGCGACGTGGGGCGGCTCCACCTACGCGTGGGCGTCGCCACAGGTGCTGGGGCTGGCCGCGGCGAGCCTGGCGCTGCTCGGCGTGTTCGCGGTGATCGAGCGGAGGGCCGCCGAACCGGTCCTGCCGCTATCGCTGTTCCGCAGCGGCATCTTCACGGTCTCGAACGCGGCGAGCCTGGTGATCGGCGCGGCGATGTTCGGCACGATCGTGTTCATCCCGAAGTTCGTCCAGGAAGTCATCGGCGCCTCGGCCACGAACTCGGGGGTCGTGCTCATCCCGCTGATGCTCTCGGTGGTGTTCGCGGTGGTGACCAGCGGTCAGATCGTCACCCGCACCGGCCGATACAAGGTGTTCCCCGTGGTCGGGTCGGCGGTGACGCTGGTGGGGTTCTGGATGCTGTCCCGACTGAACGTCGACGCGACGTCGCTCCAGGCCGCCCTGGCCATGATCGTGATCGGCCTCGGCATCGGCCAGATGATGCAGACGTACACACTGGCCGTGCAGAACGACGCCAGGCGAGAGGAGATGGGGGTGGCCACCGCCACCGTGCAGTTCTCCCGCTCGATCGGCGGCACCTTCGGCGTCGCCGCGTTCGGCACCATCCTGCTGCAGCGCCTGGCGACCGAGACGGCCGCCCATCCGGCGGACGGGCGGCTGGCGCTGGCGAACTCGCTGCACACCGTCTTCCTCGCGGCGCTTCCGCTGGCCGTGCTGTCCCTGGTGCTGGCGCTCCTGCTCAAGGAGAAGCCGCTGCGGACGGTGGCGTTCGTGCAGGGCGCGGAGGTCGGGACCGACATGTCGGCGACCCCGGTGGGGGAGGAGGCCTCCGCGGACATCGTCGACCTCGAGCTCCGGCGAGCGCAAGGGCGCACGTGATCCGGCCGTGCACCCATCTGTCGGGGGCGGAGGACGTCCGCTGGCCCGATGGGTGGATGTCCCGGCGGTCTCGGGACCGGTAGCCTGCGTCGGAGAGCGCGGGCGGGACCGGAAGGCTCGCGCGACCATCCGAGGAGGTTCGTTCGTGGGCACCATCGACCTGGTCACCGAGATCCCCGGCCCTCGATCCAGGGCCATCCTGGAGCGCAAGGTGCGGGTGGTGTGCAACCCCCTCGACATCCACGCACCGGCGGTCATCGCCGAGGCCCTCGGCGCGGCGTTCACCGACGCCGACGGCAACACGCTCCTTGACTTCTCCGGCGGCCTGGGGTGCCACCTGGTGGGCTACTCCCACCCCAAGGTGGTGGAGGCCGTGCAGCGCCAGGCCGCGCGGTTCTCCCACACGGACTTCTCGGTGATCCCGTACGAGGTCTACGTGGAGCTGGCCGAGCGGCTGGTCCGGCTCACCGGCGGCGGCGACCGCAAGGTCGCGCTGTTCAACGCCGGGGCAGAGGCGGTGGAGAACGCGGTGAAGTTCGCCAAGGCCTTCACCGGCCGGAACGCCCTGATCTGCTTCGAGGGCGCGTTCCACGGGCGGACCCTGCTCACGATGTCGCTGACCAGCCGGCACCGGCCGTACAAGACCGGCTTCGGGCCGTTCGCGCCGGAGGTGTACCGCTTCCCGTTCCCATATCCCTACCGCAGCGCGCACCCCGACGAGGCCGGCCGGATGTCCCTCGAAGCGCTGGAGCGCGGGTTCACCACCATGGTCGACCCCCAGACGGTGGCCGCGGCCATCGTCGAGCCGATCCAGGGCGAGGGGGGCTTCGTCGTCCCGACCCCGGACTTCCTGTCCGGGCTGAAGGACCTGTGCGCGCGGCACGGCATCCTGGTGATCGCCGACGAGATCCAGTCCGGCACCGGCCGGACCGGGATGTTCCTGGCCTCGGAGCACTTCGATTTCGAACCGGACGTCGTGTGCCTGGCCAAGTCGCTGGCGAGCGGGTACCCGCTCTCGGCGGTGGTGGCCCGGGCCGAGATCATGGACGCCCCGGGGCCCAGCGCCATCGGCGGCACCTACGTCGGGAACCCGGTGGCCTGCGCGCGAGGTGGTCGGCAAGACCATCCGGTCGAGCTGGGAGCACATCGCGGAGGACGTCCTCGAGGTGGGCGAGGTCCGCGGGGTCGGAGCCATGATCGGGGTCGAGTTCGTCGAGGACCGGGAGACCCGGGAGCCGAACGGCGAGTTCGTCGGGGCCCTCATGCAGGAGGCCATGGGCCGCGGGGTGGTCACCGTGTCGTGCGGGCCGTACCACAACGTGCTCCGGCATCTGGTGCCGCTCGTGATCACCGACGAGCAGCTGGAGGAGGGCCTCGGCATCCTGGCCGAGAGCGCCGCGGCAGCCCGCCGGCGCCCCGCCCGGATGGGTGCCGGCGACGCCGGCTGACGGCGGCCCGGGGCGCAACGCCGGTCAGGACCGAGTGACCGGGCTGGAGCCGAGGCCTCCGAGCGCAGCGACGGTCAGGACCCCGTGGACGTGCTGGAGCTCGGGCTCGGGCCGGGCGACGGCGTGACGGCGTCGACGACGATGCCCATCGTGGCCGGACGCGAACCGGTGCCGTTCGACGACAGCGTCTGGATCGTCACCCTGTAGGCACCGGGCGGGAGGGCGGCCCCGGACCCGTCGGTGCCGTCCCACTCCAGGCTCAGCCCGTCCCGGTACTGGAACATGCTCGCGAACGCGGCCCCGTCGGGCCCGCTCACGGTGACGTGCCACGTCAGGGGCCCCGGCGACGTCGCGTAGAACCGCGTCGTGGTGGCTCCTGCCTTCACCACCCGCCTGGTCTCGCCGGGCCGGTACAGCTTCGGGAGGCCGGTCCGGTCGACCACCTCCCGGATCTCCGGGATGCGCGGGTACAGCAGGTCGCCCGGGCAGTCGGTGTTGCCGGTGTCCCGGTGCCCGGAGATCACCGGGAGCGTGACCCGTGTCCCCGCCGGGTAGATGGTGGTCGACCCGCCCTCGGACACCATGGTCGTCGTCCCCAGTGGCGGGAGGTGCGCCACGTCGAGGCGCCACGTCAGCAGGCGCTCCAGGGAGGTCACGGTCACGGCCGGGGGGGCCTCGTCCTGCCAGTTCCCCATGGTCGAGACCGAGAACGTGTTCGGGTTGAATCCCATCTGCGAGCCGGGCTGGACCGGCCGGCCGGGACCTCCGGCCCGTCCGACGAAGATCGTGCCGAACCGGTCGATCAGGAAGTTGTAGGCGATGTCGCAGTAGCCGCGTTCCTGTGTGTGATACCAGTAGATGGCCCGCACGATGTCGTCGGACTCGGCCGCCGAGTAGCCGTTCGTCCCCGACGTGTGATGGACGAAGGCCATCTTCACGCGGTCGTTGTAGTAGGGGGCCGAGCAGTCCGACGACCCGGTGTTGAAGTACCGGGGATCCGCCCCCCATCCCGCCCGGGTCACCATCGGCGGCCGGGCCGGCATGGCCTCCGCGGCCGTAAGGCCGAACCCCGCGACGGGCGGTGTGGGTTGGACCGGCTCCTGGGGCGGCGCAGTGCCGGGGCCCCGGGCCGAGCCCGACGTGTTCACGAACGCCGCGTGGAGCCCCGAGAGCGCCGTGCGTGCCGGGACGGTCAGGGTGAACCGGACGCAGCGGCTCCCGCCGGTCCACACGAGCTCGGTGTCCTGTCGCTCGGGGTGGTAGTCGGGGGTGCCGGGGCCGGGGCCCTCGGCCGGTTCCGAGTCCGCGGTCTGGGCGGCCTCGAACGCGGCGCGCGACCGTCCGGCGGCGAGCGAAGCGGCCACGGGCGTCGCCGACCCCTCCTGGTTCCATCCCAGGGCCACGGCCGTGAACCAGATCGGCGAGCACACGGTCTGCGGGGAGGTCGTCGCCGGACGGGCGAAGGCCCGGATCGTGCCGTCGGGTCCGGCCGCCAGAGCGCCGCCGGTGGAGCGGACCGACCTGGCCACGGCGGCGGGGCCGATCGCCACGTTCCGGGCCACCGTGACCGGGGCGGGCGACCCATGGGCGCTCGGGAGCAGCGGGATCCACCCCGACACCGTGGCCACGACGGCGAGGGCGACCACGAGGGCCGCTCGACGGGCGTGGTTCCTGTGGAGTGCTGGCATGGACCTCGATCTCCCGGTGTTCGCCGGCATGGGCGGCGTCGCGATGGAAGCGTTCTTCCTACCCGACCGGCCGGCTCCTGGCAAGCATGGGTATCGGCACCTCGGAGGGATCCGCTGAAACCATGGCCTCCCCGGACGGCCGGAAATACCGGGAATCGGGGAGGCCGGGCATCGCGTCGGGGGCAGCTGGGCCCGAGGTCTGGCATGCTCGGGGCCATGTGCCGGAGCATCAAGGTCCTCCGCCGGCCCGACGAGCCGGCCACCGACCGGGAGATCGAGGAGGCCGCGCTGCAGTACGTGCGCAAGGTGAGCGGCTACCGCGTGCCGTCGCGGGCCAACGCCGAGGCGTTCGACGAAGCGGTCCACGACGTGGCCGAGGCGTCCCGCCGGCTGCTGGACGCCGTCACCGCGCCGAAGCGGTAGCCCGGCGGGCCCGCCGGCGTTCGTTTCTGCGAAGCTGCGCGCCGTGGACGACGTGACCGACCCCGTATCGGGGCGGCCCGAAGCGCCGGCGGACAGCGACCGATACCTGGCCTCGAACCGCGCGCTGTGGGACGAGTGGGCCGACATCAACGCGCGGTCGGAGTTCTACCGGATCGACGAGTTCCGGGCGGGCGTCTCCAAGCTGCGCCCGTACGAGCTGGAGGAGGTCGGCCCGGTCCGCGCCAAGACCCTGCTCCACCTGCAGTGCCACTTCGGGCTGGACACGCTGTCCTGGGCCCGGGAGGGCGCGGTGGTCACGGGGGCGGACTTCTCGCCGCGAGCCCTCGAGATCGCCCGGGCCCTGGCCGACGAGCTCGGCATCCCGGCCACCTTCGTGGAATCGGACCTGTACGAGCTTCCGGAAAGGCTCCAGGGGCAGTTCGACGTGGTCTACACCTCGCGCGGCGCGATCGGGTGGTTGCCGGACGTCAGGTCGATTTCCGCAGCCCTCGGCTCCGGTATCCGTACTGGACCCACGACGAGCCCCTGGAGTTCGAGGTGCAGGGCTCCTACGCCGACCGGACGGCGACGGTGACGTCCACGCACGAGTACGGGTGGAACCACTCGCTCGGGGAGATCGTCACGGCACTCGCCGAGAACGGCCTGCGGATCGAGTTCCTCCACGAGTTCCCGTTCCTGGAGTGGCCGTCGCCCGGCCTGGAGCCGCGCGACGACGGCACCCACCGGCTGCCCGCGGAGCTGGACGGCACCCTCCCACTGTTCTTCTCGCTGAAGGCGTCGAAACCGGCGTGAGCGGCGACGTCGCCATCGAATCGATGCGCCCCGAGGACTGGCCCGCGGTTCGGGGGATCTACGAGGAGGGCATCGCCGGCGGCAACGCGACGTTCGAGATGTACGCGCCCACCTGGGACGCCTGGGACCGCGGCCACCTGCGGGAGTGCCGCCTGGTGGCCCGGAGAGGGGACCGGGTCGTCGGGTGGGTCGCGCTGTCCCCGGTCTCCCAGCGGGCCGTGTACCGGGGGGTGGCCGAGGTGAGCATCTACGTCGCCGCCGACGCCAGGGGCCGGGGGGTTGGAGGGGGGCTGCTCCAGCGCCTCATCACGGACTCCGAGGACGCCGGGATCTGGACCCTCCAGGCCGGCGTCATGGCCGAGAACGAACCGAGCCTGGCGCTTCACCGCTCCTGCGGCTTCCGCGAGGTGGGCCGCCGCGAGCGCATCGGCAAGCACGGCGACCGCTGGCGCGACGTCGTCCTCCTGGAGCGCCGCAGCCCCGTCGTCGGCCGGTAGCGACGCGATGGCCGGTCCGGAGACGGACCATTGGCGGCCGGACGCAGTCGCCATCCGATGGCGTCGCTGTTGAGCAGGCCTGCGTTCGCGAATGACACCAGACGGGCGACGATGCAGGGGAACCTGCTCGCCGGCGCACCGCCGACTTCCTATCCTGTCGGTGATGGATTTGCGGGGCCGGCTGATGAAGGTTGTGAACCGAGACGGCTACCTGGGCCCTTGGCGACTTGCCGTGATGCGGGTCGTCGATCCCGTCGAGTGGTACATGCGCAGCCACGACGGGGAGAATCTGCGTCCAGTTCGAGGTGGAGTCGGGCATCCACACCGGGGCGGTTGGACGGCGTACGTGCCGGTCGGAGATGAATCGCCGGATCCGGAACGGCAGCGGCGGGCGCTCGAAGAGCTCGAACGGCGGCGAGACGCCGCTCACCGGGTGCGTGAGGCGCTGACCGATCAGTACGCCGCGTTCTTCGAGGGCAAGGCTCGGGAGCTCTTGAAGCACAACGAGGTCCGAATCGATGCGGAGGGAGGCTGGGTCCGGGCCAAGCTGATTCATTTCCGGAATGGGGCCGTGTTCGAGCACGGAGGAAGCTTCCCCGGACAGACCGGACACGGGATGACGCGCATCGGGCCCAGCCAACTCGCGAACGCAGTCCCGCTTCTGGCCCGGTATCTCAAGAACGCAGTCCTGGGTCACGGTCACGAGTCGGGCCCTCTACGCTGAGGTTGATGCGGGTTCGCCCGCCTGTTTCTGGGGACTTCGCACCTTCTCACGCCAGCGTGCTCTCGTTCGAGAGATGCAGTCGGTCCTCGCGGCTGGGTCGTTGTGACGGGTATGCAGGCTGGGCACTAGCATCGCTTGGACCGCTACCGGTCGAAAGGGACGGATCATGACCACGCGTGTGACGAGGCCGAGGCGATCGTGCCTGTCGGTGCCTGGGTCTTCGCCCAAGATGCTGTCGAAGGCTCAGGGGCTCCCCGCCGACGAGGTGTTCATGGATCTCGAGGACTCCGTGGCGCCTGGGGCGAAGGAGGAGGCCCGGCAGAACATCGTCCAGGCCCTCAAGGAAGGGGACTGGACCGGCAAGACGGTCGTGGTTCGCGTGAACGGCGTCTACACGAAGTGGTGCGCCCGCGACGTGATCGAGGTGGTCGAGAACGCCGCTGAGTTCATCGACTGCCTGATGATCCCGAAGGTCGAGTACGCCTCCGACGTGACGTTCGTGAACAACCTCCTCCGGATGATCGAGGACACGCTGGGCCTGGACAGGCGGATGGGCCTGGAGATCCAGATCGAGACAGCCACCGGCCTCACGAACATCGACGAGATCGCTGCCGCGTCGGACCGCGCGGAGACGCTCATCTTCGGGCCCGCCGACATGAGCGCCTCCCTGGGGCTCCCCACGGTGACGGCCGGCTTGCCCATGCCGAGCTATCCGGGCGACCACTGGCACTACGTCCTGGAGCGGATCCTCATCGCGGCCCGGCACCAGGGCCTGCAGGTCATCGACGGGCCGTACCTGGTGATCAAGGACCTCGACGGGTTCCGCGAGATGTCGCTGCGCTCGCGGGCCCTGGGCTACGACGGCAAGTGGGCACTGCACCCCGGCCAGATCGACGTCCTGAACGAGGTGTTCACCCCCACCCAGGACGAGTTCGACAAGGCCGAGGCCATGCTGGAGGCCTACGAGCACGCCACCGACGTGCAGCTCACCGGGGCGGTCATGTTCGGCAACGAGATGATCGACGAGGCCTCGCGCAAGATGGCCGAACAACTGGCGCTCCGGGGCCGCGCCGCCGGACTGCAGAGGGTCAGGTCGGTGGAGGACTTCACGGAACCGACCGTCAAAGGTTGATGCAGCAGCATCAAAGTAACTGATGCTATGATTTGCGCATGAGGACCACAGTCACCCTTGACCCCGATGTCGAGGCGTTGGTCCGTAAGCACATGCGCGAACGCGGCCTGCCGTTCAAGCGGGTCGTCAACGAGGCGATCCGGGCCGGGCTCACGGAGGAGGGGTCGGGGGAGAGCTTCACGACCCCCACGTTCGACATGGGCCCGGCGAGGATCCCGCTCGACAAGGCGCTGCACGTCGCCGCCGAGCTCGAGGATCAGGAGATCATCCGCAAGATGCGGCTGGGGAAGTAGGGAGCACCACCCTCCGTGAAGGTCGTCGATGCCAACGTCCTGCTCTATGCGATCAACCCGAGCGAACCGATGCATGATCGGGCACATGCCTGGCTCGATGGAGCCCTGACGGGGGTCGAGCCCGTCGGCTTCAGCTGGGTGGTCCTTCTCGGGTTCCTTCGGGTGAGCACGCTCCTCGGCGCGTTCCCGAATCCGCTCACCACGGGACAGGCTCTGGGGGTCGCAGAGGAGTGGCTCCGTCAGAGGGCGGCGGTGGTGCTCGAACCGACCCCTCGCCACCTGTCCATCATGCGGCAGCTGCTGGAGCCGGTCGGAACGGGCGGGAACCTCGTCCCCGACGCTCATCTCGCGGCGCTCGCGATCGAGCACCGGGGCGAGGTGGTCTCGTTCGACAACGACTTCGCACGTTACCCGGGTCTCCGGTGGCGTCGCCCCGGCGAGTGAGTGTCACCCCGGCTAGCATGATGCAGATGCCCCAACGCGAGGAGTTCTGACGTGAAGGGTACGGACGGCGGGCTGGTCGAGCTCACCGACGAGCAGCGGGAGATCGTCTCGATGGTCCGCGACTTCGTCGACCGCGAGGTCATCCCCGTCGCCGACGAGCTGGAGCATCGCGACGAGTTCCCCGAGAAGATCGTCGAGCACATGAAGGAGCTCGGCCTGTTCGGGCTCACCGTGCCGGAGGAGTACGGCGGGGCCGGGCTCGACCTCATGACCTATGCGCTGGTCGGCGTGGAGCTGTCCCGGGGCTGGATGTCGCTGTCCGGGATCATGAACACGCACTTCATGGCCATCTACCTGCTGAAGAAGCACGGCACCGACGAGCAGAAGGAGCGGTGGCTCCCCCGGATGGCCACCGGCGAGCTCCGGGCCGCGCTGTCCATGTCCGAGCCCGGCGCCGGGTCCGACGTCCAGGCCATCCAGTGCAGGGCCGTCCGCGACGGCGACGGCTACGTCGTGAACGGCACCAAGATGTGGGTGACGAACGGGCTCCGAGCCGGGCTCGTCGTGCTGCTGTGCAAGACCGACCCCGAGGCGGATCCGCCGTACCGCGGCATGTCCGTGCTGATGGTGGAGAAGGACCCCGAGGAGAGGAAGTTCGAGGGCATCACGATCCCGCCGAACATCGAGAAGATGGGCTACCACGGCGTGGAGACCACCGAGCTGGTCTTCGAGGGCCACCGGGTGCCGGCGGAGAACCTCCTGGGATCCGAGGGCGAGGGGTTCCGCTACATCATGGACGGCATCGAGGTGGGCCGGGTGAACGTGAGCGCGCGCGCCGTGGGACTGGCCACGCGGGCGTTCGAGGAGGCCATCGAGTACGCGCAGCAGCGGGTGGCGTTCGGTAAGCCCATCGCCCAGCACCAGATGATCCAGGAGAAGCTGGCGCACATGGGGACGCTGCTGGAGGCGTCGCGGCTGATGCTGCTCCAGGCAGCGAAGAAGAAGTCGGCGGGGGAGCGCAGCGATCTCGAGGCCGGCATGGCCAAGTACTTCTGCACCGAGGCCTGCCACGAGATCGTGACAGAGGCCCTCCGGGTCCACGGCGGCTACGGCTACAGCGCCGAGTACACCATCGAGCGCCTGTACCGCGACGCCCCCTTCCTGCTGATCGGCGAGGGCACCAGCGAGATCCAGAAGCTGGTGATCAGCCGCCAGCTCCTGGAGCGCTACAAGGTCACGTAGGGCCGACCTACGGGGGACCTTGCCTCGGTCCGGGTCGGCCAGCCCCTCGACCTCGGGCACGCGTTGCCACCTCCGCAGCAGCCCGTACAGGACGCCGGCCGCCGAACCGCCGATCAGCGGTCCGAAGGTGTAGATCCACAGGTCGGTGGAGGAGCCCGCGACGATCGCGGGCGAGGCCGAACCCAGCCGCGATCCCGCCGCTCCCGATGCTCCCTGAGATTGGACGTGGCGGCCGCGATGCCCATGAATCCCAGGAAGAAGAACCCGAACGTCCCGATGGCCTCCACGATCGCCCGCTGGACGAGCGATGGCTTGTTCACTGCGGACCTCCTTCGGCTTCCGGCTGCCGGTGCACGCCGGTCTCGACCCTGGCCGCGGCCGGGAACCGACTCAAGCATCCTGCCGGAGGGTTCGCCCCCGGGATCCGGATCCTCCTGCTAGCGTCACGGAGCCATGGAGTCCGTGCGGGGGAACCTGCTGGTGGCCGGGCCGGCGCTGCTCGATTCGAACTTCGCCCGGTCGGTCGTCCTGATCGCCGACCACGACGAGGACGGCGCGCTGGGGGTCATCCTCAACCGCCCGCTCCCGGTGGCGGTGCACGACGCCGCGCCGCCCCTCGCGCCGCTGGTGGACTCGGACACGTCGCTGTTCCAGGGCGGGCCGGTCCAGCCCCAGGCCGCCGTGATCCTGGCCGAGTTCGAACGCGTGGAGGACGCCGGGCTGCTGGCGTTCGACTCCATCGGGTTCCTGCTGGGCGACGTGGACCCCGACGTCGCACAGCGCCTGCGCCGGGCCCGGGTCTTCGCCGGCTACGCGGGCTGGGGTCCCGGCCAGCTGGAGGCCGAGCTCGAGGAGGAGGGCGGCTGGATCGTCGAGCCGGCCCTCCCCGTCGACCCCTTCACCGACGAGCCCGAGAACCTGTGGAGCCACGTCCTCCGCCGCAAGGGCGGCCAGTACGCCATCCTCGCCACGATGCCGCCCGACCCGTCGCTGAACTGACCCACCGGCTACCGGCGGGTCATCAATCAGGAAGCAGGCGCGGTGAGTGCCTGGTTCGGGTTTCGGGAGGCGCTCGATGTCGAACGCGTCGGCGAAGAGGTCGCGCAGGGGCACCACTCCACGAGCTCACGAGCTCGCTGCGCGCCGGGCCCTCCCACGGCGCGCCGAAGCGATACATCACGTCGTAGGCTCTGCGCCCCGGCACGGCGCCATGCCTGGCTGCCGGCCACGGGATGCGCAAGGAGGTCACCGATGGGCGAGGCGAGGCGGTTCGGCAGGTACCTGGAGGACTTCGAGGTTGGGGACGTCTACCGTCACTGGCCGGGGAAGACCATCACCGAGCACGACGACCACCTGTTCTGCATGATCACGATGAACCACCACCCCCTGCACACGAACGCGCACTACGCGGAGACGTCCACGCAGTTCGGACGGAACGTGGTGGTGGGGAACCTCGTGTACTCGCTGGCGTTGGGGATGTCCGTGCCCGACGTGAGCGGGAAGGCCATCGCGAACCTCGAGGTGGAGACGCTGCAGCACCGCGCGCCGATGTTTCACGGCGACACCCTGTACGCGGAGACCACGGTCCTGGAGGTGAAGCCGTCGGGCTCGAAGCCCGACCGGGGCATCGTCACCGTCGAGACCCGCGGCTACAACCAGGACGGGGTGGAGGTTCTGTTCTTCAGACGGAAGGTCATGGTGCCGAAGCGCGGGACGGTCGACGAGCAGCCCGGCCGCCCCGAGCCCAAGGCCTCCGGCGACTCCGCGGGCTGAGGTCGGGGACTCGCGTGGCGCTTCGGCTGGTCGACCGGCTGGACGGCGACCTCCCCGATCAGCTCCACCTGCTGTACCTCAGCGATCCGAGCCTGAGGGATGTCCTGCACTTCCAGCTGTACTGCCGCCCCGAGCTCGTTCCGTTCTACGAGCGATGGGAGTTCACCGCGGACCTCGGCGAGCTGCGGTTCATGCGCCGCGGGGCCTCCCGGCCGCCCCCGTGAGGCCCACGGGGTCGGCCCGGGCGCTCGCCGCGCTGGCGGAGGAGGTGTCGAACTGCCGCCGGTGCCCCCGCCTGGTGGCATGGCGCGAGGAGACGGCCCGGACGAAGGTGGCCCGGTTCGCCGACGAGGAGTACTGGGGACGGCCGCTGCCCGGGTTCGGCGACCCCGCCGCCCGCGTCCTGGTCGTGGGGCTGGCGCCCGCCGCCCACGGCGGGAACCGGACCGGCCGCATCTTCACCGGCGACCGCTCGGGGGACTTCCTGTTCGCCTCCATGCACCGCACGGGCTTCGGCAACCAGCCGCACTCGACGCATCGGCGCGACGGCCTCCGACTGGAGGGCCTGTACGTGGCCGCCGCGGTCCGCTGCGCGCCGCCGGCAAATCGCCCCACGCCGGCCGAGCGCGACGCGTGCCTCCCCTACCTGGTGCACGAGCTCCAGCTCCTCACCGATCTCCGGGTCCTCGTCACCCTGGGCGCCTTCGCCTGGGACGCCGCCCTCCGGGCTCTCGCCGCGAACGGCCACCGGGTCCGCCCCCGGCCGAAGTTCGGCCACCTGGCCGAGGCAACCATCGGCCCGTACGTCCTCCTCGGGTCCTTCCACCCCAGCCAGCAGAACACCTTCACCGGCAAGCTCACCCCGCCCATGCTGGACGCCGCCTTCCGCCGGGCCCGGGCGATCGCGACCCTTCCGGCCATTGACCCTGCGGGTGGGCCCCCCTAGGGTCGCGCAGTCGACCGACGGGTGATGTACCCATGCGTTTCGCCGCGTCGTGGCCGGCGGTTCCGTGTTGCTGCTCGGTGGACTGCGGCCTCGGTGACGACACAGGCGACGCCGACGACGGCGACGAGGTCATCAGCCTGGAGCACCAGCTCGAGGGATCCTGCTCGGCCGGGTAGAGGTCAACACCCCGCACGAGGCCGTCCGCCGGTCGAGAGGCCGCTGAACCTCATCGACCGTGGGTATGCTCGATATCGGGCATGGACATCGTCGGCCTGCTGATCATGGGGTTGATCGTCGGGGCCATCGGACGGCTCGTGGTGCCGGGTCGCCACCGGCTGGGGTTCTTCGGGACAATGGCCGTCGGCGTGGCGGGCGCGTTCCTCGGATGGTGGATCGGGAAGGGCATGGTCGGCGATCGCTATCACCTGCATCCGTGGATCTGGGCAACGATCGGGTCCATCCTGGTGGTCCTGGTGGTGAGCGCGCTCACACGGGGCCGCTCCGGTCGCCCTGTCGGCCGTCGGTGGTAGCGACTCCGGACCCCGCCACCCGGTGCATGTAATGACGTAATCCGACGCGGCAGTATCCTGGCGCGAATGGGTCGGCGCGGCTATCACATGATGTTGGGCGTCCCCGCCTCGGACGCCAGGCGGGTCGATCGACCCACGGTTCGGCGGGTCATCGGCATCTTCCGGCCCTACCGGGCCCAGGTGGCGGTGGTCGGCGGAGCCATCTTCGTCACGTCGGTCCTGGGCATCGTCAACCCGCTGCTGATCAAGACGATCTTCGACAAGGCCCTGTTCGGCACGCCGCCCGCCCACCCCACCTGCGGCGGGGAGCCCTGCCCGCAGCTCGGTCCGTTGTACTTCTACGTGAGCCTGATGGTGATCATCCCTGTCGTCTCCGGGATCATCGGCGTGGGCCAGACCTACCTGGCGAACGTGGTCGGCCTGCGCATGATGCAGGACCTTCGCAACTCGCTGTACCGCCACCTCCAGCACATGCCCCTGCGGTTCTTCACAGAGACCCGCACGGGCGAGATCCAGTCGCGTCTGGCCAACGACGTCGGCGGGATCCAGGGCGTGGTCACCGACACGGCCTCGACCATCCTGTCGAACATCGTGGTCATCCTGAGCACGCTGGTCGCGATGCTCGTGCTGTCGTGGCAGCTCACCGCGCTCTCGCTGTTCATGATGCCGTTCTTCCTGTGGTGGCAGCGCCGGGTGGGGAAGGCCCGCCAGGAGGTCGCCCGGAGCACGCAGAAGACCCTGGCCGACCTCACCGCCATCACCGAGGAGACGCTCTCGGTCTCCGGGATCCTGCTGTCGAAGTCGTTCGGGAGGCAGGACTTCGAGATCGACCGCTTCCGCAAGGAGAACCAGCGCCTGGCGGGGTTTCAGATCCGGCAGCAGATGATCACCCGGGCGTTCTTCGCCCTGGTCCAGATCTTCTTCTCGATCACCCCTGCGCTGGTGTACCTGGTGGCCGGGTGGGTCCTGTCGAACGGCGGAACGGGGTTCGGGGGGGCCGAGCTGACCGCCGGCACCATCGTCGCGTTCACCACGCTGCAGAGCCGGCTGTTCTTCCCACTGGGCTCGATGCTCCAGGTGAGCGTGGAGATCCAGTCCTCCATGGCCCTGTTCGAGCGGATCTTCGAGTACCTGGACATGCCGCACGACATCACCGACGCTCCGGACGCGGTGAGGCTCGACCCGGAAGGGGTTCGGGGCACGGTCCGGTTCCGGGGCGTGTCGTTCCGGTACGACTCGCCACCCGAGGGCGCGGCGGAGGATGGACAGGCGGCTCCGGAGGAGGTGGAACCCGAGGTCGGGGCGGCGGAGGTCCGGGGGGTCCCCGAGCGCGCCGCGATGGCCCTGGCCGAGGTGTCTGGGAACGGTCAGGCCCGGAGGGAGTGGACGCTCCGTGAGGTCGACCTCGAGATCGAGCCGGGCCAGCTGGCGGCGCTGGTCGGCCCCTCGGGAGCCGGCAAGACCACCATCACGTACCTGGTCCCGCGGCTGTACGACGTCCAGGAGGGCTCGGTCGAGATCGACGGGGTGGACGTCCGGAAGATCGGCCTGGCCTCGCTCGGCGACCTCATCGGGATCGTGACCCAGGAGACGTACCTGTTCCACGACACGGTCAGGCGGAACCTCCTGTACGGCCGCCCCGACGCCACCCAGGAGGAGCTGGAGGTGGCCGCGACGGCGGCGTTCATCCACGAACGGATCGCCGAGCTCCCGGACGGCTACGACACCGTGGTGGGGGAGCGGGGCTACAAGCTCTCGGGCGGGGAGAAGCAGCGGCTGGCCATCGCCCGTGTCGTCCTCAAGGACCCTCGCATCCTCATCCTGGACGAGGCAACGTCGTCACTGGACACGACCTCCGAGCGGCTGGTGCAGGAGGCCCTCCGACCGCTGATGCAGGGACGTACCACGCTCGCCATCGCCCACCGGTTGTCCACGATCCTGTCGGCCGACGTCATCTTCGTGCTGGACCGGGGGCGCGTCGTGGAGCGGGGGACGCACGCGGAGCTCCTGGGGCGGGGCGGGCTGTACGCGCGGCTGTACGACCAGCAGTTCCGGGGCGGCGAGGTCGAGGCCGAATGCGAGGACGGCGTGGTGCTCGCGACCGGCGAGGTCGTCCCGGCCCCCGCCGAGCGCCCCGCGCGCTGACCCCGGGCCCCACGAGCGGCCGTCAGGAGCCGCCGGTGGATCGGCTGCACGGCCCGGATGATCCTCGGGGTGGGACCTCAGCCCGCTGGGGCGGAGCGCGATTCGAGCGGGAGCGAGTACGACAGCAGCACGAACCCGTCGGGGAACACCGTGTCCTCCTCCCGGGTGAACCCCATGGACTCGTACATGGCCCGGGCAGCACGCATCCGCTCGGTGGTGTTCAGCGTGAGAAGGGTCTTCCCGGCGCGGCGGGCCGCCTCCAGGCAGGCCTCCATGAGCAGGCGGCCGATCCCCAGCCCTCGGGCTTCCGGGGCCACCCCCAGCATCCGGACGTGGGCCTCTCCCGGGGCCAGTGGCTGGTTTTCGGCGTCCTGCCGCCCGGCTTCGGTTCGCCCCTCGAGCTCCAGGGTCACCGTCCCCAGGACCCGCCCGTCCTCCACGGCCACCAGGACGGTGGTCCGCTGGACCCGGTCGGCCACATCGGCCAGCCGGACCAGATACTCCTGCCACGCAGCGTCGGGCTCGGCGAACTCGCGGTAGGCGTCGGCGGTGACCCGCCCGGCCTCCTCGTACTCCTCGGGGCGGACCGGACGGACCTCCACGCCTCTCCCGTGGGGCGCCGTCACCGTCCCCCCGCCACGGCCCGAGCGATGGCTTCGGCCATCTCCATGGTGGACGCCGTCCCGCCGAGGTCCGGGGTGACCGCGCCGCGCTCCTCCAGGACCGCAGCCACGGCGGCCTCGATCGCATCGCCTGCCTTCCGCTCGGAGAGGTGCCGGAGCATCATCGCGGCCGACAGGATCATGGCCACCGGGTCGGCCAGGCCGCGCCCGGCGATGTCCGGCGCGCTCCCGTGCACCGGCTCGAACAGCGCGTACTCCCAGCCGAGGTTGGCCCCGGCGGCCAGCCCGAGGCCCCCGGTGAGCCCGGCGCACAGGTCCGAGACGATGTCCCCGTACAGGTTCGGCAGCAGGATCACGTCGAAGGTCCCCGGTTCCAAGGCCAGGCGCATGGCCATCTCGTCCACCTGGATGGCCTCCAGCTCGATCTCCGGATACGCGGTGGCCTCCGCTGCGGCCGTCTGCAGGAACACCCCATCGGAGAACTTCATGATGTTGGCCTTGTGGCCGACGGTGACCCGGCTCCGCCCGTTCCGCCGAGCATGGTCGAAGGCGAACCGCACGATCCGCCGGGTCCCGGTCACGGAGATGGGCTTCACGGTGACCCCCGCGTCCTCCCGGAGCTCGAACCCGGCCAGCTCCATCAGCTCGGCGCGGAGGGCCGCCGACTGGACGGAGCCCTGCTCGAACTCGATCCCCGCGTACAGGTCCTCGGTGTTCTCCCGGACCACCACCAGGTCGAGGCCGGCCCACCGGCTCCGGACGCCCGGGAGGGACCGGGACGGGCGGACCGCGGCGAACAGGTCCAGGGCCTGGCGAAGGGTGACGTTCACGCTCCGGAACCCGGTGCCCACGGGCGTGGTGACCGGGCCCTTGATCGCGGTTCGGGTCCGCCGGATCGACTCCAGGACCCGCTCGGGGAGCGGGGAGCCCTCGCGATCCATCACCGCCGCCCCCGCCTCCTGGACGTCCCACTCGACGGCCACGCCGGTGGCGTCCAGGGCCAGGTGCATGGCCTCGGACACCTCCGGTCCGATGCCGTCGCCGGGGATCAGCGTGATCGCGTGGGCCACGTTCGAAGCCTACGGAAACGGCAGCGAGGTGGCCGAGGGATGTCGACGGGCTCAGACCGGCTCAGCCGGGCTCGGCAGGCATGCAAGCCGTTCGACTCCCTGTCGAACCCTCGGGTCAGGCGGGGGCGGCCCCCGGTATGGGAGGCCGCCCCGCCCGCGTTCCGGTTGGTCGCGCCCCTACGGTTCGGGGTTGGGCACGGTGAAGATGTCGGTCTGGCCGTACGGGGATGGAAGGGTGTTCCGCCCGTCGGTCCACACCGGGTACTCGAGGACCTGTGTGCTCACCGCCGCGGCGAGTCCGTTGTAGTCGCCGATGAATGCGCCCGAGGAGAAGAACCCCGCGTTCGGGTCCCAGGACTCCGTGGACAGGTTGTCGTTCGGCGCCCAGTTGTGGGTGTCGGACGTCACCGCATGGAACGTCTCGATGAGCACGTCACCGGGGTCGTTCCGGTTGTCGAACCAGATCGCGTGGCTGGCGCCGGTCTCGTCGACGGCGAGCCACGGGAAGTACTGGTCCCGCGGCGCGGGGGCGCCGGTGCCGTCCACCGACACGAACCGCAGGTGCTGCCAGGTGGCGCCGTAGTCGTGCGACTCCGTGTAGGAGATGTCGGCTCCGGTCGGTGTCCCAGTGATCTTGCCGTTGCGGTTGATGTTGTTCTGCACGATGAACTCGAACGCCTTCGTCGTGTCGTTCCACACCAGCGGGGCCGACGTGGAGGCGGGGAGCCGGGCGTTCTTGTTCGGCAGGAGGTCGTGCTTGTTCGGGTTGTCCTTCCACTCGCCCTTCCGGGTCACCCGGATCACCGGACCGAGGGTCCCGTCCGCCGACAGGTGACGGAAGAAGATCCGGCGGTCGAGCGAGGTGTTGCAGTCCTCCTGCATGAACGTGAACCCGACCCCGCCCTGGTCGTCCACGGCGGGCTGCACGCCCTGGTTCGCCGAGCGGCTCACGCCGTTGTCGCCGGGGAGGTCGGGCATGAGGCCCAGGGTGGCGAACGTGGTGTCCCGGAGGTCGCCGTCGTTGTTCGCATCGACATCGTCGCTGAAGGACACCTGGCCGGGACAGTAGTCGCTGAAGCCGTCCGGCTGGATGTGGAACTTCACGTAGGTGACGTACAGCCGCCCGAAGTTCGGGCTCGACGGGAAGTTGTCCACCGCGAGCTGTTCCTTGTCGTAGAACACCGACGTGTCCACGGAACCGTCGTCGCCCACGTTGCCGATCGGCGTCGCGGCGTACCTGAACCCGGTCCAGTGGTCGCCGCCGTCACGGGATTCCGAGACCTGGACCAGCGACTCGGGGTGGGCCCGCATGAAGCACAGCTGGGCGATGTAGAACACGTGGTCCCGGACGCTGTACGCCACGGCCGGGTCGCCGCCGGTGCAGAAGTCGCCAGTCTGGGGGACCCGGGGGACCAGGCGCTGGCTCTTCCAGGTATTCCCACCGTCATGCGTCGTGCCGATCCACACCCCGCCGTCCACGTAGTCGTTCGACGCCGCCACGGCCGTGTGAGGGTCGTCCTCGCTGTAGGCCACCTGGGTCTCGTTCTGGGGCAGTGGCGGATCGGTGTCGTCGTTCATCTGGACGTTGAGGCCGGCCGCTGCGCCGACCTCTTGGCCCGAGGTCGCGCGGTTCGACGGCGAGGTGGAGTTGATCACGCCGCGCTTCAGCGACGCCCGTACGGTGCCGTCGAGGCCGCCCGGATAGTTCCGGACGTGCTTCACCCACCTGGGGACATAGGTGGTGGATCCCGACGCGGCGCCGACCATCGTGAGGGTCATGGCCGCGAGGACCGCGAGGACCACGCTCGCATACAGCGCTCTGCGCATGCCTGCTCCTTTCGCTCGGGGGGCTTGCCCCCATCGACCGGGATGCCGCCGCAGCCTCCGCCGGAGCGGAGAAGACCGTCAAATCGGGCGCTGACCAGTGGAGCACCGGCGAGAGAGCGGGTCGATCCCGGCGTCCGTGCGGTGGCCACAGGCCGCGGTCTATGCTTCGCCCATGCCGGTCCTCCGATGGCTGCCGTGTGCCCGGCCCGCCCGCCGGGCCCACCGGAGCTGAGTGGAGGCGCGGATGCCGGACCTCCGGCTGGGAGACGTCCTCGACGGCTCCGAGGGGAGAGCGGTGCAGCCGCTCCGGCCGCCGCCGGGACCCCGGACCCTTCGAACCGATCGCTGGTGGGCCCTGCCGCTCGTCACCGTCGTGGTGCTGCTGGGGTTCGTCGTGTACGGGACATGGGTGGCTTTCCAGAACGCGAACTACTCCGCGGACCCCTACCTCTCGCCGTTCTACTCGCCGTGCCTCGCGCAGAGCTGCATCGAGCCCACCGCCTCGGTCATCGGATCGTGGTGGAAGTGGTCCCCTGCCCTCCTGGTGCTCCCGTTCCCGCTGCTGTTCCGTCTGACCTGCTACTACTACCGCAAGGCCTACTATCGGTCCCTCTGGTGGTCCCCGCCGGCCTGTGCCGTCCGGGACGCCCGCCTCGGGTACACCGGCGAGACGCGGTTCCCCCTGGTCGTGCAGAACGTCCACCGGTACGCGTTCTACCTGGCGCTCCCGTTCCCCGCGATCCTCTCCTACGACGTCGGCCGGGCCTTCTTCTTCCCCGACGGGTTCGGCATGGGACTCGGAACGCTCGTGCTGCTGGTGAACGTTGTGCTCCTGTGGGGGTACACGCTGTCCTGCCATTCCTGCAGGCACCTGGTGGGTGGGCGGGTGGACGAGTTCTCCAGGGCCCCCGTCCGCCACTACCTGTGGAAGCGGGTGTCGTGGCTCAACGTCCACCACGCGCAGTGGGCCTGGGCCAGCCTGTTCAGCGTGGCCATCGCGGACCTGTACGTTCGCCTGGTGGCCACCGGGACGATCCACGATCCGAGGTTCTTCTGATGCCGCCGGGCGGAGATCGCTGATGGTTGAGTACGAGAGCCACGAGTTCGACGTCCTCGTCATCGGCGCAGGGGGCGCGGGCCTCCGGGCCGCGGTGGAGTCCATCGCGGTGGGGGCCCGCACCGCGATCATCTGCAAGTCGCTGCTGGGGAAGGCCCACACCGTGATGGCCGAGGGCGGCATCGCCGCGGCCCTCGGAACGGTGTACCCCGAGGACGACTGGAAGGTGCATTTCCGGGACACCATGCGCGGCGGCAAGATGCTGAACAACTGGCGCATGGCCCAGCTGCATGCCCAGGAGGCCCCCGAGCGCGTGTACGAGCTCGAGGAATGGGGGGCCGTGTTCGACCGCACGGACGACGGCCGGATCCTCCAGCGGGACTTCGGGGGCCACCGGTACGCTCGCCTGGCCCACGTCGGGGACCGGACGGGCCTCGAGCTGATCCGGACCCTCCAGCAGACCGCGGTGCACCGCCGGGCCGAGGTGTTCATGGAGTGCACCGTCGTGAGCCTGGTCACCGACGGCACCCGGATCTCCGGCGCGGTGGCGTACTGGCGGGAGACCGGCGCGTTCGTGGTGTTCCGGGCCAAGGCCGTGGTGCTGGCCACCGGGGGGATCGGCAAGGCCTACAGGATCACGTCGAACTCCTGGGAGTACACCGGCGACGGCCACGCGCTGGCCCTGTGGGCCGGTGCGGACCTCATCGACATGGAGTTCGTGCAGTTCCACCCCACTGGGATGGTGTGGCCCCCCTCGGTTCGCGGGATCCTGGTCACCGAGGGGGTGCGGGGGGATGGCGGGATCCTGCTGAACTCCGAGGGCCGGCGGTTCATGTTCGACTACATCCCGGAGATGTTCCGGGCGGAGACGGCCGACACGGAGGAGGAGGCCGACCGCTGGTACACGGACAAGAGCGTCCGGCGGACCCCGGACCTCCTGCCCCGGGACGAGGTGGCCCGGGCCATCAACTCGGAGATCAAGGCGGGGCGGGGGACGGAGCACGGGGGCGTGTACCTGGACATCGCCTCGCGACGGCCCGCGGAGGTCATCAAGCGGAAGCTCCCCGGGATGTACCACCAGTTCAAGCAGCTGGCCGATGTGGACATCACGAAGGAGCCCATGGAGATCGGGCCGACCTGCCACTACATGATGGGCGGGGTCCGGGTGGACGCCGAGACCGCGGCCGCGACCATCCCCGGGCTGTACGCGGCGGGAGAGGTGGCGGCGGGGCTTCACGGCGCGAACCGCCTGGGCGGGAATTCGCTGTCCGACCTGGTGGTGTTCGGACGGCGGGCCGGGATCGCCGCCGCGGAGTACGCGCTGGGGGTGGAAGGGCAGTTCGTGATGGACCCGGCGGAGGTCGACCGGATCGCGGCGGAAGCCGTGGCCCCGTTCGAGCGTGACGGGGGGGAGAACCCCTACGCGATCCAGCGGGACCTCGAGGAGTGCATGCACACGCTGGTCGGGATCATCCGGACCGAGGTCGAGCTGAAGCAGGCCCTGGACGAGATCTCGTCGCTGAAGGAGCGGGCGGCCCGCGTGGCGGTGGAGGGGAACCGGCAGTTCAACCCGGGCTGGCACCTGGCCATGGACCTCGGGCCGATGCTGGCCGTCTCGGAGTGCATCGCCCGGGCCGCCCTGGAACGCCGGGAGAGCCGGGGCGGGCACAGCCGCGACGACTACCCGGACACGGACTCCGAGTTCGCGAAGGTCAACGTGCGGGTCCGGGAGAACGGAGCCGGGGAGGGCGTGGTGGTCGACCAGATCCCGCTCCCCGAGATGCCGGTCGAGCTGAAGGCCCTGTTCGAGGAGCAGCACTAGATGGCCGGCCAGACGGTGACCATGCGGTTGTGGCGGGGCGACGCCGATGGCGGGGAGTTCCGCGACTATCGGGTGGAGGCCCAGGAGGGCGAGGTGGTGCTCGACGTCATCCACCGCATCCAGGCCACCCAGGCCGGCGACCTCGCGGTGCGGTGGAACTGCAAGGCGGGCCGGTGCGGCTCGTGCAGCGCCGAGATCAACGGCATGCCCCGCCTGTTGTGCATGACCCGGATGAACGTGTTCCCGCCGGGAGAGCCCATCACGGTGTCGCCGATCAAGGCCTTCCCGCTCATCCGCGACCTGGTCACCGACGTCTCGTTCAACTACGAGATGGCCAAGAAGGTCCCCGCGTTCGCGCCGCGGGCGAAGGACCCGGAGACAGAGGCCGACGGGCACTACCGGATGCGCCAGCAGGACATCGAGCGGGTCCAGGAGTTCCGCAAGTGCATCGAGTGCTTCCTCTGCCAGAACGTATGCCACGTCATCCGCGACCCGCACGTCACCGAGCGGGCGTTCGCCGGTCCGCGGTTCTTCGTCCGCTACGCCGAGCTGGAGATGCACCCACTCGACACCAGCGACCGGCGCGAGCTGCTGCGTCAGCGCATGGGCCTCGGGCTGTGCAACATCACGAAGTGCTGCACCGAGGTCTGCCCCGAGGACATCCACATCACCGACAACGCGATCATCCCGCTGAAGGAGCGCGTCGTCGACAAGAGCTACGACCCGATCAGGAGGCTGGCCCGGAGGCTCCGTCGTCCGAACAGACCGGCCTCAGCCGCCGGCGACCCGGCCGACGGACATTGACTTAGTCCGATGACTTACGTTCGACCGCCTCCTGGTCGCTCGGGCTCTTGCGGAGGACATCGCCGTCGTGACCGGCGACGACAACATCCGGCGGTATCCGGTCAAGGTGGTCTGGTAGGCGGGCGCTACGGCCCGGGTGCGGCGGTCTCGGGCTCGCCGATCACGTGCGTGACGGGCAGGCTGAAGGCGGCGGTGACCCGATGCGGCACGTCCCGGCGAAGCCACCGGGACGGCCCTTGGGGCAGCGTGGAGAGGATGATCTCGTCGAAGTGCCCGGCGCGAAGAGCGTCGCCGATGGCCTGGACGGGATCGGCGTCGCCGACCTCGCCGCCGGCCTCCGCTCCCAGCTCGCGGAACCGGTCCAGGGCCCGGGTCAGCCGGTCCTGGGCGACGGCCCGGGCCTCACCCTCCGCCCAGGTGAAGTGCTCGCGGGGCGGGGTGGCCGGCACGACGACGTGGAAGGTGCTCGGTCCGGCGGCCAGGCACTCCCGAACCTTGCCCATGAGGTGCTCGCCGCCGAGCGTCTGGTTGGCCACCACGAGGTAGTGGCGCATCGCGACCTCCTGCCCCGATCATAGCGCCGCCGGCGGCAATGGCTGACCGGAGAAGTCTCGGACTCAGTACCGGTCGAACAGGATGGCGCGCTTCACTTCCTGGATGGCCTTGGTGACCTTGATGCCGCGGGGGCAGGCCTCGGTGCAGTTGAACGTGGTCCGGCACCGGAACACGCCGGACTTCTCGGCCAGGACCCTGGTGCGGTCGTCGGCCCCCTGGTCACGGGAGTCGAAGATGAACCGGTGGGCGTTCACGATGGCGGCGGGGCCGATGTACTCGCCGTCGCCCCAGAAGATCGGGCACGACGTGGTGCACGCCGCGCACAGGATGCACTTGGTGGTGTCGTCGTAGCGCTCCCGCTCCTCCGGCGACTGGCGCCGCTCCCGGTCGCTCACGCCCTCCTCGTTGATGAGGTAGGGGAGGACCCGTCGGTAGCCGGCGAAGAACGGCTCCATGTCCACGATGAGGTCCTTCAGCACCGGGAGGCCACGGATGGGCTCCACCGTCACCTTCGGCGCGACCTGCTTCACCAGGACCTTGCAGGCCAGCTGGTTCTTGCCGTTGATGAGCATGGCGTCGGACCCGCAGATGCCGTGGGCGCACGAGCGACGGAGGGCCAGGGTCCCGTCCTGGTACCACTTCACCAGGTGCAGCGCGTCCAGCAGGCGGTCCGATGGCTCGGCGTCCACCACGAACTCGTCCCACCAGGAGTCCTCCCGGACCTCCGGGTTGTACCGCTTGATCCGGATGGTCAGGCTGACCTGCCCGGTGACCTCAGGACCACCCCGGCGCTTGGCCCCGGGCTCCCGGGGAGGGCCCTCGGACCATTCCGCGTCCGCCGATCCCTCCAGCACGTCGCCCAGCCCGGGCCGAGGGGGCATCGGCGTGGGCTCCCTTCCGACCGGGGGGCTACCGCTCGGCTGTGCCGACATCGCTCGAGTCTCCTTCCGGCCTCGCTCCCCCGCCCCCCGGGCCCCCGGCATCAGTATTTCCGTTCCATCGGGACGTACGGGCCCATCTTCACGTCCTTGTGCTCGAGGCGCACCAAGCCGTCTGGTTCACGGTACGCCAGGGAGTGCTTCAGCCAGTGGTCGTCGTCGCGCAGGGGATGGTCCTCCCGGTAGTGGGCCCCCCGGCTCTCGTCCCGGGCCAGGGCCGCCGCGGCCACGGTCTCCGCGACGTCCAGCAGGAACCCCAGCTCCACCGCCTCCATCAGCTCGGTGTTGAACATCCGGCCCCTGTCGGTGACCCCGATGGTCCCGTAGCGTTCCCGGAGCCCGCGCAGGATGCCCTGGAGCTCCCGGAGGCCCTGCTCGGTCCGGACCACCCCGCACAGGTCGAACATGTGCCTCTGCAGCTCGGCCCGGATGTCCGCCGCCGGCTCGGCCGCCGGCCCCTCCCGGATCCGGTCCAGTATCTCGACGGTCGGTCCCTCCGCTCCCTTCGGTAGGGCCGGCTCGTCCACCGAGAGGGCGAACTCGGCCATGGCCATGCCGCCCCGGCGGCCAAAGACCACGATGTCGAGCAGCGAGTTCGTCCCCAGCCGGTTCCCCCCGTGGACCGAGACGCACGCGCACTCGCCGGCGGCGAACACGCCCGGCACCGGTTCCTCGGAAGGCCCCACCACCACCCGTCCGTCGACGTCGGTGGGGATGCCGCCCATCGCGTAGTGCGCCGTGGGCTGGATGGGGATGGGCTCGGTGGTCGGCTCCACGCCCAGGTAGATCCGGGCGAACTCGGTGACGTCGGGGAGCTTCTCCTCGATGACCTCCCGGGGGAGGTGGCGGACGTCGAGGTGCACGAAGTCCTTGCCGCCGACGCCCCGGCCCTCCTTGATCTCCTGGTAGATGGCCCGGCTGACCATGTCGCGGGGGGCGAGGTCCTTGATCGTCGGGGCATAGCGCTCCATGAACCGCTCGTCCTCGCCGTTGCGCAGGATCCCACCTTCCCCCCGGACGGCCTCGGAGATCAGGATGCCCAGCTTGTAGATGCCGGTCGGGTGGAACTGGAACATCTCCATGTCCTGGAGCGGGATCCCCCGCCGGGAGCACACGGCGGGCCCGTCGCCGGTCAGGGCGTGGGCGTTCGACGTGATCTTGAAGATCCGCCCGTACCCCCCGGTGGCGAACAGCACGGTCCGGGCGCGGAACACGTGGAGCTCGCCCGTGGCCAGCTCGTAGGCCACGACGCCGCCGCACCGGCCGTCCTCGATGAGAAGGTCCAGGACGTAGAACTCGTTGAAGAACCGGACGTCGCGCTTGATGCACTGCTGGTACAGGGTCTGCAGGATCATGTGCCCGGTGCGGTCGGCCGCGTAGCAGGCCCGGCGAACCGGCCCCTCCCCGTGGTTCCGGGTGTGGCCCCCGAACCGCCGCTGGTCGATCCGCCCGTCGGGGGTCCGGTTGAACGGGAACCCCCAGTGCTCCAGCTCGATGACCCGGTCGATGGCCTCGTGGGCCATGACCTCGGCGGCGGGCTGGTCCACCAGGTAGTCGCCGCCCTTCACCGTGTCGAACGTGTGCCACTCCGGGTAGTCCTCCTCGACGTTGCCCAGCGCCGCGCACATCCCCCCCTGGGCCGCGCCGGTGTGAGAGCGCGTGGGGTACAGCTTCGAGATCACGGCGACGTTCACGTGGTTCGAGGCCTCGATGGCCGCCCGCAGCCCGGCGCCACCCGCGCCGACGATGACCGCGCTGTACGTGTGGGTGACCGTCACGTTGTCGGGCGGAAGTTGGCGGCGTTGAACGTGAACACGATCACCGTGCCCAGCACGAACAGGATCAGTCCCACGACGTTGAAGAACCAGGTGAGGGCGAACCGGGCAGCGGGGCGGCGGACGTAGTCCAGGATCACGGTGCGGAGGCCGTTCACGCCGTGGAGCAGGGCCAGCGAGAGCATCAGCCAGTCCCAGCTCCGCCAGAACGGGCTGTCCCAGCGGACCTTCACGAACTGGAAGTCGACGCGCTCCACGCCACCGCCCAGCACGTGCATGATCAGGACGTGGCCCACGGCCAGGACCAGCAGGAGGATCCCGCTGATCCGCATGAACAGCCATGACCACATCTCGTAGCCGCCGGCCGGGCGTTCCCGGCCGGTGACGGCACCGCGGACCGTGGGTCCCTTGAAGCGGGACGGGCGGGGGTCCGTGCCGACGGCCATCGGGCTACAGGTCCCGGAGGATGGCTCGGCCGATGACCCACGTCACCGGGACCATGACGCCGACCACCACGGCCAGCGTCGCGTACCACAGCCTGGCCTGGTACAGGGAGGCCTTGGGCCAGAAGTCCAGGAGCATGATCCGGACGCCGTTGGCGGCGTGGTACATGACCATCCCCACCAGGATCAGCTCCAGGAACTGGACGCCGGGGTTGTGGTACACGGACAGGACCCGGTTGTAGGCCACGGGTCCCCACCCCACCACCGCGGTGTCCACCACGTGCGCGAACAGGAACAGGATGATGCCGATCCCGGTGACCCGATGCAGGACCCACGACCACTGGCCCTCGCGCCCCCGGTACAGGCGACCGAAGTCGCCGGGCGCGGACGGCAGCCTGTTCTTCGTCGCCACGTCGATCCCTTCCAGCGAGCGTTCCCGGGCGCGGCCCCGAGCCTAACGCGCTCTCGGGCCGGGTGACCGCCGGAGTCTACCCGCTCGGTTCGCTGCCAAGCGTCCATCGCCCGGTCTGCCGTCCGTACCCCGAATCGGTGGTCAGCAGGAACGCCGCGGGGTCGGCGCCGGCCGGCGTCTGGAACTGCAGGTATCCCTTGACCTCATCCCCGGGCGCCAGGCTGATCGTTGCCGTGGCCTTCCCGCCGAACACGGACAGGGGGCTGGGCGTGGAGCGGGCTCCGTCCGAGTCGCTCAGGACCGCGCCGTTCGCCGGCGCGTCCTCGTACGGGACGGATCCCGTGTTCCGGATGGTGAGGTCGGCGAGGTCCGACGCCATGTCGAGGAGGCCCCGCTCGTCGGCCAGGTGCGTGACGGCCTCCCTGGAACGCGAGCACCCACGGCCCCGACACCTCGAACCGCCACCGCATGTCCAGCGTGAGCAGCCATCGCTGGAGGTTCGCGTCGACGAATTCGCGGGCGAACTCCGGATCGGTGGCCTGGACCGCCACGCGTCGTCGAAGGGCTCGCCGAACTCGACCACGTCCGAACCGCGGAGCCGCTGTTCGATCTTCATGGCCTGGATGCCGTCGATCACCACATGTGGGAAGGCCCGCGTCGATCCCGGCCAGCGCCACCTCGTGGTCGTACACCACGTTGCCGGACCGGCCGCCGGGGGCTGTGTAGAAGAACCGGAACAGCCAGGCCTCCCACTTCTTGCGGACGAGCTCGCGGTGCCACCGGAGGACTGTCTGGGGCGTGACCAGGAACGAGGCCCAGCGCTCGCGCGGCAGCAGTTGGCTGGCGGCCGCCAGGAAGACCCGGTCGCGCCTCGTCAGCCGCGGACGCTTCACGCTTCGGCGGAGGACCGCGAGCTGGTGCCGGAGCACCGCGTTCTCGATCTCGGGGGCGCCCTCGTTCGTGATCGGCGGGCGGAGCTCCGCATTCAGACCGCCGGCCGAAACCGGTCCTCCGTAGCCCTGGCCCGTTCCAACGTGCTGGCCTCGAGCCGGCCATCACGGAGGAGGTACCGGCCACCGAACTCCGACAGGATCGCGTTCGCGACGGCATCCCATCCCAGGGACGCGTCCTCCTGCTCCACGCTTCCGACGGTGGAGGGATCCCACTCGAGGCGCATGGCCCGGTAGACAGGAACGAGGACGTCGCGGACGCGTGGGGCGCCGGTCACCACCACCACGCCCCCCACGTGGGCCGCGGCCGGTGCCAGGCGCTGCCCCACGCCCATCAGCTTGCGCTGCCCTCGGGCGTTCACGCTGTAGGGGCCCGGGCAGTACTCGCCCGGTACCTGGCCGACCCTGGCGTCGAGGCCAAGCGACCGCAACGCCGCCGCCATGATCCCGGCGATCTCCTCGAACCGCGGTCGGATCCCGCCCCTGGGATCGCGCTCGGGCCGGGCCCAGGCGAAGGCGATGGTCCCTTCGTGGAACACCGCGGCGCGCCCGCCGGCCAGACGCTCCACCACGCCGAAGCCGTATGCCCGGGCCGCGGCCACGGCCTCGGCGTATCCCCGTGACACCCGATCCTGGGACCCGAACGCCACGACGGGCCCCGGGCGGTGCAGCCGAAGGGTCTCGGGGGCGCGACCCTCCGAGACCTCGTCGAGGATGGCCCGCGACACGGCGGTATCAAGCGTCTCGGACTCAAGGCACGAATCCCGGACTAGGCGGATCTCGCGCGCCACGCGCTCCAGCCTACGCGTGGCGTCCCACGGCGCAGGTCACGAGAACCTGAGGATCCAGCGCCGGCGGATACGCGGACGGCTGCATTTGTACCGCCAAAGCAGCACGGAACCCTGGATGTCCGCCCTCAACCGGTGTCGATGAAAGCGCCTCCGAATCCACCCACCCGAGTGTCCTTTGGGCTGGGAGTGAGGCAGGCCTCCCAAACGGTGCAGGGGCTCTCCGATGCTGACGACTTCGTGAACCCACGGATACGCATGTGTCCTATGACTCCGAAGGCCTGCTGGTTGAGGCTGCTGCGATCCGCTCGGCGGACTTGGTGGTCTCCTCCCTCTTGCGTGTCTCCTCGCCCGGGCGCGTCTCCTCGCACATGAGGGAACTCCCTATGAACACTGCCCCTTCGGCGATCGCGAGTGTCTTCGACGTGATGTCGCCCTCAACCCGAGCGCGGGGGCCGAGCTCGACCTTTCCTTGGCCCACGATGTTGCCCTTGACCACTCCGCCTACACCCACGTTGTGGGCGCGGATGTTTCCGTCCAGTCGGCTGTCAGCCGGGAGTGAGACGTCGCCTTTGGCGGCGAGGTCGCCCTTGACCTGGCCCGCCAGGGTGATGCTCGTCGCCTGGATGTTGGCCTCCACCCGACCCTGGGGGGATAGCAACACCTCCTTCTCTGCGGTGATCTTGCCTTTGACCTCTCCGTCGACCCTGAGGGAGCCGGCCGCCACCACGGTCCCCTCGATCCTCGTCCCTCGACTCACCACCGAGACCTCAGAGCGGTCATCTGGACGGTCCATGCGCACCTCCTGCGCCACTGGCGTATCACCCCCGCCTCCGGTCGTGGCGATGGGCGGTTCCTCCGCTCTGCCGGCCCCGACATCTGCGGGGGGCTGCCCTGGCGCCTCCGGACGACTCGGAGAGTTCTTGTTCTCATCCAGACCATGGGTGTCCCGGGAATGGCGCCAGCGACTCATTGACTTCTTCTCAGAATCGCCCTCCGAGCTATGGTCCGTGAAAACACCTTACGTCATCTGTTCGAGACGATGAGGCACTCACGAGAAGGAGGACCCACCTCTTGCTCTCTCGTGCTTGGGTTGCGGAAGAAGCATCCCCTGAGGTAACCGGGCCCTACGACTGAGCGAAATCGGCTGGCGGGGGCTGCACGGGAATGGGGTCCGGGCAGGGCCACTCGAAGGGAGGCTCTCTGGGCCAGCCGTCGGAGCCCGAGGCGCTCTTACGGGCTGTTGATCGGCACGCTGACGGTCGCCGTGGCAGTGGCCGTGTTCCCGCACTCGTCGGTGGCGCCGTACGTGACCGTGTAGAGGCGTCCAGTCCCGGCGGAGGACCGCTCTGCCCGGAGCAGGAACGTGTGATCATCCACGATCACGATGTCGTTCACGGTACTGCCGTCCTCCACGCCGTCATCCGGCTCGTTGGAAGTGACCGACGACAGCGTCGCGACCACTGAGGGGTCGACGTTGTCGGTCACGGTCACTGCGGCCACGACGAGCCGGTACTTGTGATTGGGGGGCCACAGCACGCTCGGTGAGGCCGTCACGGCGAGGATCGGCGCCTGGACGTCGGCGCACAGCAGCACGATATAGGCGGAGCCAGCCCCCGGGTGCCCCTCCACGGCCTCCGCCCCGTTCCCGACCATCAGGTCCCGCTGCGGGTCGGCGCCCAGGTCGTCGGTGACGCTGATGCTCCACCCGAACAGATCCTGGGCCGCGGCGGTGGAGGGGTCGGCGATCGGATCGGGGACGGAGGCGACGATGGCGCCGGCGCCGGTGACCAGGTGGACCGTGCCCGTACCTACCGCTCCGACCCACAGGTCGTCCACGCCATCGCCGGTCCAGTCTTCCGTGCCGGCGACGGAGTATCCGGCGGCGGTGCCCGGCGGCGCGATCGAGTGCAGGAGCGTCCCGTCCGTGCCGCTGAAGACCTGGACCTCGCCCGCCCCCCGATCCCCCACCGCGTAGTCGCCGACCCCGTCGCCGTTCTGGTCGCCGACGCCGCCGACGCCGCCCCCGAAGAACTCGCCACTTGGGTCCTGGTGCGTTCGGATGATCGCCCCGGTCGCTCCCGACAACACGTGGGCCCGCCCGGCGATCACGTCAGAGCTCGGGCTGGGATCGATGTCGGCGAATGGCGCCCCCACCAGCAAGTCGGGTCGCCCGTCGCCGGTGAGGTCGCCTACCGCTCCGAGGAACATGCCGAAGGAGGGGATCGCGGGCACCGGGGGCCAGCCGGGCTCGCGGGTGACCCACAGCTCGGCCCCGGTCGCTCCGGAGAAGGCCCGGACCTCGCCGGGAGCGTGCAGGCCGATGACCGGCGCCGACACCGCGACGTCGGGCACGCCGTCTCCGCTGACATCTCCGATCGGGGCGACGGCGAACCCCAGGTGCCAGCCGAGGTACTCGCTCTGCGGGGCGAGCGTATGCAGGAGGGCCCCGGAGGACCCCGAGAAGACGAAGGCCCGGCCGGCGTCGGGAAGCGGAGGGGGGCATGGGGGCTGGGGACACGGGGGCGGCACCGGGCACAGCTGCCCGAAGCAGGACCCCGGCGCTCCCACCGCGACGTCGTCCCTCCCGTCGCCGTTCACGTCACCGACGTCCGCCACGGCGAACCCGAACCCACCTCCCACCACTGCACCGGGATCCGCGATCGTCCGGAGCACAGTCCGGTCGACGCCCGAAAGGATGTCGACGCGGCCCGCGCCGGGAGCGCCGACGGCGAGGTCGCCGACGCCGTCGCCGTTCAGGTCCTCCAGCCCCGCCACCCCGACACCGAACTCTGCGTCGTTCGCCGGAGAGGGGTTCGGGACGGCCACCACGGTTGGCGGCCCCAGCGCGCCCGACGCCGCCGGTCCGAAGAGAACGGAGACAGTGCAGAGCAGCGCCGCCGCTGTGATCCGCGGGCCAGGCCGGCTTCGCCTCACGTCAGCCACCGGGGACTCCCTGTCGAAACGTGGGGAGAGCGCTGAGGGAGGGATATGGCCGTTTCCCTCATCTTCCATCGGCCCCTACCCTCCGCTGCCCGCCCCGCCTGCGATGGCCCCGTACGGTCGGGGGCCGGTGTGTGCCGCCTGGTGGAGCAGCCGGTAGAGCAGCAGCCCTCGCCGCCCGTGAGTCGCGCCGGTTGAACCGGAAGGTGAACTCGTCGAGGTAGTAGTCGAGCTGGACCGGCTGGACCGCGCCCTGGTGCTCGTAGCTGCCCAGGCCGAGGAGCTTCTGCAGTCCCAGGGCGGAGGCACCGTTCTTCGTCGAGCACACGTGCCACGCCGCTGCGAACCACTGGGTGAGGGGCGTGCGGATCCGGTCGAACACGGTGCCCGCGGTCACCGAGGTCTCCCACCGACACGTGGCGCACAGCCATCGCTCCTCCGAACGCCGCCAGGGGCCTCCTTCGGGCGCAGCCCCTGCCTAGTCGTCCTCCCCTTCGCCGAGGCAGATCGTCCCCGAGTAGGTGCCCACCGTGGCCCCGGTGACGAGGTCGAGGACGCCGGGGGCGACGATCTCCCCGGTGGCGTGGGCGTACTGACTCGTTCCCCCGACGACGTGCACCGTGGTCACGAAGTCCGCGGTGACCCCGTCAGGCCGGATGGTGAGGGTGCCGGAGTCGCTGCCGAAGATCTCGGCGCCCTGGTCGGTCCGTATCACGCTGTGGCCCGTGTAGTCCGCGGTCGTGGCGGAGGTGAACACGAGTGTGTCCGCGACGAAGTCGTAGGTGCTGAGGACGCTGCCCGTGAGCGTGCCGTCGGTGCAGATCCCGACCGGGGAGGCGCAGGTGTCGGGCCGAACCGCGGTGAAGCCGCCACTGTAGTCGTGACAGCCGCCGGCGGCGGCGAGCGCCGTGCCGGCCAGGGAGAGCGCGAGAAGGAACGCCACCCCGGCCATGGGGATCGACAAGCGTTTCGTGTTCATCAGCCTCCACTCTCGTGCGCGGACCGGGCGACAGTATCCCCGCCGCCGTGGACGGTCAATCGCCCGCGGGCTGGAAGAGCCTCGCGCCGACGGCAGCAGGGCGCGGAGGCCTCTCCTCCTGTCCAGGGAGCCTGGGTGGGGCTCGCCAACCGTCGAGATCGTTCTTCGGGCGCGGACGCCATTCTCGACTCCGGATGGGTGCCGCCCGGCCAGTGGTCCTCTTGCCACCTCTGTTGCTTCCGGCCCGAAGCGACATTCAGGGCCTGAAGCACGTCAGCCGGATCGGGGGCTCCGTCTTGCATGAGCACGGCCCGGACGTTGCTGGCCCACCACCGTCCCCCGCCGGGCGGTGGGGACGCGCCAGGCGTTCAGCTGGTCGGCGATGGTCTGGTCAGCCGAGGGCCAGCGCCTCGGCGCCGTGACCGACCTGTGGTCAGGCCGACGCCCGTCGGGCGGGTGTGGGCACGAGCACGTGGAAGGAGGCACCGCCGCCCGGACGATCCTCGACCCATGCCCGGCCGTGGTGGAGCTCGGCGAACCGCGCCACCAGCGACAGTCCGATGCCGGCTCCCGGTGACGGCTGGTCCTGCGGCCCTTGCTGGAACGGCTCGAAGATCGCCTCCCTGACGGCCTCGGGCACGCCGGGACCGGCGTCTTCGACCACGATCACGACGCCCTCCGGCTCCGCAGAGACCCGCACCCAGATGTGCGTCCCCTCCGGCGTGTGCTTGGCGGCGTTCACCAGGAGGTTCTCGACGATCCGCTCGACGCTCGTGGGGTCGACCTCCGCGACCACGGATCCGGCGTCCACGTCCACGACACGCCGGCCCAGGAAGTCGGCCTCCTCGACGATCCGCCCGACCAGGGCCCCGAGGTCGGTGGACAGCATGGTGGGCTCGAGCTCGCCCCGGCTGAGCCGTTCCAGGTCCAGGAGATTCGACAGGATCCGGTACAGCTTCCGGGCGTTCACCACCAGCCGGTGGTTGAGGTCACTCCGGACCTCGGGCGAGAGATCCATGTCCGGCCGCTCGAGCGTGATGGCCAGGCCCATGATGGCCGCGAGCGGCGTCCGGAGGTCGTGGGAGACCGCCTCCAGGAACGTGTTCTTCATGTCGTCCAGGTCCCGCAGTCGCTGCCCGGCCTCCCGCTCGGCCTGCAGGGCCCGCTCGATTTCGACCTCGGCCCGCTTGCGCTCCGTGATGTCACGGACGTGGCCCGTGAACAGGGGATGGCCGGGGATGTCCACTTTGGAGATGGCGAGCTCCACCGGGAACTCGGTGCCGTCCTTGCGCCGGGCGGCCATCTCGACCCGCCTGCCGACCATCGCGGTCCGCCCGGTCGCCAGGTGCCCGGCCAGCCCCGCCCGGTGCGCCTCCCTCCAGCGCTGCGGGATGATGAGCCCGGCCATCTCGCGGCCGACGGCCTCCGCACGGGAGTAGCCGAAGGCCCGCTCCGCGGCGGGGTTGAACTCCTCGATCAGCCCCTCGTGGTCCATGACGATGATGGCGTCCAGCGCGGAAGCGAGGATCGCGGTCTTGCGCGCCTCGCTCTCCCGGGCCCCGGCGGCGGCCTCCCGCTCCCGCTGCAGCGACCGGGCGTTCTCGATGGCCACCGCGGCGTGCCAGGCCAGCACCTCCAGGACCCGGAGGTCGTCTTCGTCGAACTGGTTGACCCCGAGCTTCGACAGCATCACCACGCCGATCACGGCGTCCCCGTAGGTGAGCGGCACGGCGAGCAGCGACTCGTCCACCTCCGGCGTTCCGGGAATGGTGATAGCGAAGGGGTCGTCGTTGGCGTTGGGCGCGTAGTACGACGTCCCGGTCTGCGCCACACGGCCGGTGAGCCCCCGCCCGACCTTGGTCACCAACGCCTCGAACGTCTCGCCTTGGTATTCGAGGAGCTCGCCGCGGAACGCCACCGGCAGGAGGGTCTCGCCGTCGGCGTCCAGGACGAACACCCTGCTGTTGTGGTAGTCGATCAGGCTCCGGAGCTCGGTCACGATGGCTTCCCCGATCTGCCGGACGTCCGCCAGGCGGTTGAGCTTCGCGGCCAGGCTGTGCAGCATCTTGAGCTGCGCAACCGAGCGCGAATCGCCCGTGACGGACGGCACGGGATCGGGGCTGTCGCCGGGCTTCTGCATCGAGATCTGGCCTCCGGGGGACTGCTTTCGTTCCGTTATCGGCGTAAGAGGGTTTGGAGTGGAGTCCGACCGATCGGGGACGCGGCCCGTGGCCCGGCCCGCGGAGGCCGTACAGTCCCGCGGTCCGGACGGCCGCGACTCGGACGTGTCGCGGCCGCGTTCGGGGACGGAGGGAGGGCAGGGGTGCGGGTGCTGCTGTGGCACGGATGGCTCCTCGAGGGCTCGGGCTCGAACGTGTTCACCGCGCGGGTGGCCGAGCTCATGCGGTCGTCCGGCCACGACGTCGTCGTCGTTTGCCAGGAGCCCCACCCCGAGCGATACCCGTGGATCGACGCCTGGGGCTCGGTGGGCCCCGACGGCCCCTCGGCGCTCACGGCGAACGACGCCTCGCCGGCCGCGCCGGGGCGGTGCGTGTTCCTGCGGCCCCGGATCGGGGGGCTGCTGCCGGTCTTCGTGCTCGACGAGTACGAGGGGTTCGAGGTCAAGCGCTTCGTGGACCTGTCGGACGAGGAGCTCGAGCTGTACCTCAGGCAAAACGTGGAGGCGCTCCGGGCCGCCGCGGCCTGGCACCGGAGCGAGGTGGTGATGGCAGGTCACGCCATCCCGGGGGCGGTGGTGGCGCGACGAGCGCTCGGGCCGCGCGGGTACCTGGCGAAGGTGCACGGCAGCGATCTCGAGTACGCGGTCGGCCAGCAGCGACGGTACGTCGAGCTCGCCCGGGAAGGCCTGGCGGGAGCCCGGGCCGTGGTGGGAGCGAGCCCGGACGTCCTGGCGCGGGCCGAGGAGTTCGTTCCGGGCATCGGGCCCCTCCTCCGCCCCGTCCCGCCGGGGGTCGACGCCGAGCGGTTCCGCCCGATGCCCCGTCGGGAGGCGCTCCTGCGCACCGCGGCGTCCCTGGAGGCCGACCCCGACACCGCCCGGGGCCGGCCGGCCTCCCTGGATCACGACGTCCAGCGGGCGCTGGAACGCCGCGACGCCGCAGCGCTGGCCGAACTGGCCCACCGGTACGACCAGGAGGTCCCGGATCCCGATGCCGCGGCACGCCTCCGGGACCTGGCCGGACTCGACGGACCGGTCGTCGGGTACTTCGGCAAGCTCATCCCGGCGAAGGGCGTCGAGCTGCTGGTCGCGGCCGCGCGCCTGGCGAGGCACCGTCCGGCCGTGCTGGTCGTGGGCTTCGGCCTGTACCGGGAGTGGCTGAGCGCGCTCGCCCTCGCCCTGCGGGCCGGAGACTCCGGGTCGGTGGCGTGGCTCAGGGAGGCGGGCGAGATGCCGCTCGACCCGTCGGAGATCGAGGGATCGGAGGCCGGGCCGCCCGTGACGTTCACCGGCCGGCTGGATCACCGCTACGCGCCGGGCGCCGTCGCGGCCATGGACGTCCTCGTGGTGCCGTCGGTCCTGTCCGAGGCGTTCGGGATGGTGGCGGCGGAGGGGGCCGCTGCGGGAGCGCTCCCCCTCGTGGCAGCTCACACGGGGCTGGGCCAGACGGGGTCGGCGTTGGAGCGCGCCGCCGGCCGCCCCGGCCTGTTCACCTACCGGCCGGGCCCGGGGTCGGCGCGCCGGGTCGGCGCCGGGATCGACCGCCTCCTGTCGCTTCCCCCCGAGGAACGGGTCGAGCTCGGCCGGGAGGTTCGACGGTTCGTCGTGGACGAGTGGTCGTGGCGGCGGACCGCCGAGCGGCTGCTGGAGGCCTGGTCCTGAGGCCCGACAATGCCGGGTGCCGCCCCGGGAGAACTCGCGGCATGGCCGTCAGCTTGGCAGCGCCAGCGACTTGAACGGTGGCACCGACTCGCAGCTCGAGACGATGTCGCCGAACAGACAGACGTCCTGGCCGCCCTGCCCGTTCAGGACGCTTCCGCCGCCGATCGCCGTCCAGGACGTCATCGCCCGGTCCCCAGGCGAGCGCCGACGTGGTGGTCGCGGTCTCGGCACCGGAGGCCGGGGTGCAGTGCTGCGGAGGTGCCAGGAACAGGGCCCCGGGCGCCGTCATCGGCCCCTGGGCCTGGGCTACCGGAATGGCGAGCAGCAGACCGATGACCTCTGGATTCCCCGGGGTCAGCGCAGGCGGAGTGCGACCATCACGCCGTCGCGGGTGGGGACGATCGTGGACAGGTAGCGCTCGTCGGCGGCGATCGCCTCGTTGTGGCGGCGGATGGCCTCGGTCCACTCGGGCCGGGAGTCCTCGCCGGCGTCGGGATGGCCGGTCACACGACCCGACCACAGGACGTTGTCGCAGAGGTACAGACCGCCAACCCTGATGCGCTCCCGGGCCTCCTCCCACGCCTCCGGGTAGCCGTGCTTGTCGATGTCGCAGTACACGACGTCGAACTCGCCACCCGTCTCCCGCAACGCGCTCACCGCATCGCCGACGTGGAACGTCACCGGGCCGTCCAGCCCGGCCCGGCCCAGGTAGTCCAGGGCCTTCCGCTCGTTCTCGGGGTCGCCGTCGGTGAGGTGCAGCTCGCCGTCCCGGCCCACGGCCCGGGAGAACCAGTACCCGCTGTAGCCGAACCCGCTGCCCAGCTCGAACACCCGCCGGGCCCCGACGGATCGGGCCAGCACCTCGAGGGTCACGCCGACCAGGCGCCCCACGATGGGGAACCCGCGCTCCTTCCCCTCGGCTTCCATCTCCAGCACCACCGGCTCGTCGTGTCTGGCCTGCAGCGCACGCATGTAGTCCTCGACGGCGGGGTTCACGATGTCCACGGTCGCTCCTTGCGGTCCGGAAGCCCCGACCCTACCCCGGCGCCCCGGTCGGTGATACAAACCCCGCGATGACCGACCTCGCTCCAGGACTCGATCGAGGACGACCTGAACTACGAACGGCTGGTGCAGGCGTTCATCGACGACGACCAGAAGGCCGCCGACGACGCGCTGCAGGCCCTCAATGGACCACCGGGCCGCCGCCACGGACCCGGACAAGGACGCGTTCGTCCGGAGCTTCCGCCCCGTCACGCCGGACTGCTGACGCTCGATCGGACCGTTGTGGGTAGACTCGCGGAAGACCCCGACCCCGGAGGTGACCGCGGTGGATCCGACGAAGGAAACGACCCTCACCGACGACGACATCGCGACGGTGTGGCCCGGAGAGGCCCCGCGGGCCTCGGTCGGTGACGACACCGACACGGTGGATCAGAAGGCCGACCAGACGGACGACACCGACACGTCCGACGCCGGCGACGACACCGACACGACGGACGCCCAGGACGCCGACGCCACGGACACGGCCGACTCCGACGGCACGGACACCGCGGACCAGACCGACGCCCAGGACGCCGACGGGACCGACTCGGGCGACACCGACGGCACGGATTCCTGAGTCGGGCCGGCGGCGGTCGCACCGGCCGGTGATTCCGTGACCGGGCCCGCCCCCGGCTCCGGCGTGCGCGCTGAGGCCGGCGGTTCCGGCTCCCCGGCGCTGGAGCGTTGCGTCGGCGACCCCGAGGCGTTCCTGCGGGACCACTGGGCGGTCCGTCCGATGCACCGCGCCGGCGGCCGGGCTTTCGACGACCTCCTCTCGCTGGACGACGTCGACCATCTGCTCACCGAGGCCTCCCTCCGCCTCCCGGCCTTCCGGCTGGTGAAGGACGGCGCCACCCTTCCCACGTCCGGCTACACGAAGTCCGGGCGAACGGGCTCGCAGCCGGTGAGCGGGATGGCCGACCCGCCGCGGGTCCTGGAGCGGTTCCGCGACGGCGCCACGATCGTCCTGCAGGGCATGCACCGGTACTGGCCACCGCTGTCGCGGTTCTGCCGGGACCTGGAGGCGGCGCTGTCCCATCCGGCGCAGGTCAACGCGTACATCACGCCCCCGGGGTCTCGGGGGCTCGCCGTCCACCAGGACTCCCACGACGTGTTCGTGCTCCAGGCGTTCGGAAAGAAGCAGTGGGACGTGTGGTCACCCCGGGCCCTCGGTGACCCGATGCCGGGTCCGGACGAGGAGCCGGTGCTCTCGGTCACGCTGGCTCCGGGCGACGCGATGTACCTCCCGCTGGGGACCCCCCACGCCGCGGCGACCCAGTCGGTGCTGTCCGGGCACCTCACGGTGGGGATCCTCTCCACGACATGGGCCCGCATGCTGACGGACGTCCTGGATGGCCTGGCCGGCGAGCCTTCCTTCCGGGAGCCGCTCCCCGCCGGGTACCACCGGGACCCCGCCGGGTTCGCCGCAGCGGTGAAGGACCGGCTGGGCCAGGTGGCGCGGTGGCTGGACGGCGTGGACGCCCAGGCCGCGGCGGACCGGCGGATCCGGTCGTTCCTCACCACCCGGCTCCCCCTGCTGGGCGGGGCCCTGACGGACCTGGCCGGCCTGGAGGACGTCGGCCCGGAAACGGCGGTCCGCCGCCGAGCCGGGTCGTTCTGCGAGCTCCGGGTGGAAGGGGACCGGCTCGCCGTGTTCCTGGGCGACCGGGAGCTCCGGATGCCGCTTCGCCTGGAGCCCGCCATGCGAATGGTGGCCGCGGCCGGCCCCGGAGAGGCGTTCCCGGCCCGCGACCTCCCCGGGCTCTCCGACGAGGAGAGCACGGTGGTCCTGGTCCGCCGGCTGGTCCGGGAGGGCCTTCTCGAGCAGGCCCGGTGAGCGCGGACGGGGGGGCCGGCCCGTTCCGGTGCTCGGCCCTCTCGCGGTCGCTGGCCGAGCCGATGTTCGCCACGGCCTCGACCGTGGTCCGGTGGCTGCTGGTGGAGCAGCCCGGCGCGTGGGGAGTGCACGCGGTGGCGCAGAGCCGCCTGCCCCGGGAGGTCTCGGGCGCGCTGGCCCAGCAGGCCGCCGCCCACGGGGTCCGGGTGGTGCTGATCCGCAGGCCCGGCCGGCACGTTCCCGACGGCATCCAGGTCTACGCGGCCCACGCCGGGCTGGAGGAGCCCTGGCTGGAACACATCCATCTCCCCGACGCCGCCGCGCTGCTCGACCTCGACCTGTCCCATCTGGCCCGGGGCCGGCCCCTCGGCGCCGGCACCCGGCAGGCCGAGCCGGTGTACCTAGTGTGCACGAACGGCCGCCACGACCCCTGCTGCTCGGAGCGGGCTCGCCCCGTCGCGGCGGCCCTCCGGCACCGGTTCGGGGACCGGGCCTGGGAGGTCAGCCACATCGGGGGCGACCGGTTCGCCCCCACCGTGGTGTGCCTGCCGGCCGGCGTATACCTGGGGCGAGTGGACGCCGAGGCCGCCGTCGACGTGGTCGAACGGTTCGAGTCAGCCCGGTTGGACATGGCCCACTACCGGGGCCGGTGCGCGTACGACTTCCCCACCCAGGCCGCCGAATACTTCCTCCGAGAGCGGCTGGGGCTCGACGGGCTGGACGGCGTCCGCCTGATCCGGCGCCGGCGGCCGGAGCCCCGAAGGCTGGTGGCGCGGTTCGCGGCCGGCGCCGCCACCTACTCGGTCACGGTGGCGGTGGAACGGGCTGCGGGGGACCGGCTCCTGACCTGCCGCGGGGACGCGGTCGTTCAGCCTCCGGCATACCGCCTGGTGGCGGTGGAGGAGGACTCTGACCCGGCCTGACCGTCCCGCCGCGCGCCCGTGTCGCCCGGGCTTCCGGCGCGGCCGCTCGGCCGGACCGCTCCGGCTGGGGCTCCGGGAGCGACGGGCCGCCGCCCGGCCAATGGCTGGCCCGGCCGAACAGCGTCATCAGCGCCGGCACCAGCAGCGACCGCACCACGAACGAGTCGATGAGCACGCCCACCGCCATGGCGAACGCGAACTCCCGGAACGGCACCAGCGGGATCACCGCCAGGAGGGCGAAGCTGCCGGCGAGCGCCAGACCGGCCACGCCGATGGCCCGCCCGGCCCGCGGCGCGGCCACCCGGATGGCCTCCCGGAGCGGCATGGCCTTCGCCTCCTGCCAGATCCGCCCCACCACGAACACGTTGTAGTCGGACCCCAGCGCCAGCAGCAGCACCGCCGCCGCGAACGGGACGTAGTAGGTGAGCCCGGGGTGCCCCAGGCGGGCCTGGAACACCAGCGCGGTGAGCCCCAGGGACGCCGCCACCACCAGCCCGCTCGTTGCCAGCAGGTACAGCGGCGCGACCAGGGCCCGGAGGAAGATCGCCAGGAGCACGAAGTCCGCGACGAGCGCCGCGATCACGATGGCTCCCAGGGCGTCGACGGTCCGGTCCACCGTCTCACCCGCCAGCGCGGAGTCGCCGGCGATCCCGAACGTGGCCGCCGGGAGGCCGGCGCGGTTCACGAGCGAGGGCATCCGCGCCTGAAGGTGCCGGAGCGCCTCCAGCCCCTCCACCCCCAACGGGTCCGGCGACAGGAACACCGCCATCCGCGCCGCCGACCCGTTCTGGGCCAGGAACACCGACGGGGTCACCCGAGGTGGCAGGGTTCCCGGCCCGACCACACCGGCCACCCCGGGCTCCTTCGAGACCAGCAGGGTCAGGCGGGCCAGAGGACTCGTCTCCGACGTGATCCCGTCGCGCTGGACCACGATCTCGCTGGGGGAGGTGATGCCGGGCGCGAAGCCCCGTCCGGCCGCGTCCGCGGCCCTCGCCGCCTCGGCGTTCGCCGGGAGCTCATCGGTGAGGCTGATCCCCAGGCCGGCGTCGCGCAGGAAGCTGGCCGCGTACAGGAGGCCGCCGAGGATCACGACCGCCACCGCGGCGGCCACCGGCTTCACCGTCACCGCCCGCACCACGGTCGCCCGCCACGTCCGGGCCGCCGGCTGGGCTGGGGTCTCCGGCGCGGCCCGGGATTCGGCGTCGAGCGGGAGGGGCCGCGACCCCGCGGCCGGCGACACCGGCACCGTCGCCCTGGGAGGCGCCGTCGGCCAGAACAGGGCCCGCCCCAGCAGCCCCATCATGGCCGGGACGAACGTCACCGAGACCAGCAACCCGATGGTCACGGTGATGGCGAGGCCCGGGCCGAGGGCCCGGAAGAACGTCAGCGACGTCATCACGAGCGCCGCGGTGGCGGCGACCACCACCATGCCCGCGGTGAGGATGATGCGGGCCAGCTCGCCGGCGGTCGACTTCGCCGCCAGCACGGGCGGCCGGCCCTCCGCCAGCCGGGCCCGCATGCCGGACAGGAAGAAGATCGAGTAGTCCGTCACGATGCCCAGCAGGAGCACCACCACCAGCGGCTCGATCTCCTGGGGCACGGGGGTCCCGGTCCGCCGCCCCAGCCACACCAGGACCGGCATCGTCACCAGATAGGCCACCCCGGCCGCCACCAGCGTGAGGAGGGGAGCGCCCACCGACCGGAAGTGGACCCCGACCATCAGCGCGATCAGCGCGATCGTCGCGAGCTCGACCCAGGGGAGCGCCGTGGTCACCCGGTCGCCCTCCTCGGCCCTGGCCGGGATGGCGCCGGTCACGCCCACCAGGTGGTCGTCCGGCCTCGACACCTCCGCCCGCGCGTAGTCCTCGGCCGCGGCCCGCTGCGCGTAGATGTCGAGGTTGGGATCGACGAACAGGTAGGTCACGGCGGTGGTGGAGCTCTCCCGGGACCCCGGCATCAGCCTTGCCGTGTTCAGCACGGGGATCGCTCCCAGGAGGCTGGGGTAGCGCTGCTTCAGCTTGCCGGTGTCGAGGTCGACGGCCCGGCTGATCACCCTGGCCTGCGCGTCCCGCGAGAGGCCGCCTGGAGCCCGCTGCACGATCTGGATCCGGGAGAACAGCGGGTAGTCGAAGAGCCGGTTGATCTCCTCCTCGGCGGCCACCGCGGCTGAGTGCCGGGGAACGAGCGAGGAGAGCGAGGAGCCCTGGGCCTCGTCCGCAGAGGGCAGGAACGCCGTGGCCAGGACCGCGGCGGCGATCCAGGCCAGCACGAAGAGCAGACGCAGGTGGACGACGGTCCACGCGAACGCGCGGGAGAGCGGTCCCTCCCGCTTCGCGGCGGAATCAGGCGCGCCCCCTCCCGTGCCCGCCCGGGAAGACGGCGTGCGGCTCACTGCACCGAAGGTTCCCCGGGCGGCGCCGGCTTAACCGGCCGCCACCCGGCCGGCATCTGCACCGCCTCCCGGGTGCTGGGACGGACGCCCCAGGGCCGGCAGGCGGTACCCTTCGATCCAGCGATGGCCGAGGGCGAGCGCGACGACCGGTGGGTGACCGACTCCGGGATCGAGGTCCGGCCGCTGTACGACGGCATCGAGGGGTTCGACCCGACCAGGGACCTCGGTCGGCCCGGCGAGCCTCCGTTCACCCGTGGCCCGTATCCGTCCATGTACCGGGGCCGGCTGTGGACGATGCGCCAGTACGCGGGGATGGGAACGGCCGACGACACGAACCGCCGGTTCAGGTACCTCCTGGACCGCGGCCAGACCGGCCTCAGCGTGGCGTTCGACCTGCCGACCCAGATGGGCTACGACTCGGACCACCCCCGGGCCGAGGGCGAGGTCGGCAAGACCGGGGTGGCCATCGACTCCATCGACGACATGCGGCGCCTCTTCGCCGAGATCCCGCTGGACCAGGTCACGACGTCCATGACCATCAACGCCACAGCGGCCATCCTGCTGCTGCTTTACGAGCTGCTGGCGGAGGAGCAGGGCATCTCCGCCGGGAAGCTCGGCGGGACGGTCCAGAACGACATGCTGAAGGAGTACGCCGCCAGGGGGACCTACATCTACCCGCCGAAGCCGTCGATGCGGCTGATCACCGACATCTTCGCGTACTGCGGGAAGCACATCCCCAGGTGGAACACCATCTCGATCTCCGGCTATCACATGCGGGAGGCCGGCTCCACCGCGGTGCAGGAGATCGCGTTCACGCTGGCCAACGGGATCGCCTACGTCCAGGCCGCCCTGGACGCCGGTCTGGGCGTCGACGAGTTCGGGCCCCGGCTGTCGTTCTTCTTCGCCTGCCACATGAACTTCTTCGAGGAGGTGGCGAAGTTCCGGGCGGCCCGCAGGATGTGGACGAGGATCATGCAGGAGCGGTTCGGGGCGAAGGACACCCGCAGCGCCATGCTCCGGTTCCACACCCAGACCGGCGGCGCCACCCTCACCGCGCAGCAGCCCGAGAACAACATCGTTCGCACCACGCTGGAGGCCCTGGCTGCGGTCCTGGGCGGGACCCAGTCGCTGCACACGAACTCGTTCGACGAGGCCCTGGCCCTCCCCACGGAGAAGGCGGTGAAGGTGGCGCTGCGGACCCAGCAGGTCATCGGGTTCGAGAGCGGAGTGGTGGACAGCGCGGACCCGCTGGGGGGCTCCTACCTGGTCGAGACCCTGACCAACGAGATCGAGCACCGTGCCTGGGAGTACATCGAGAAGATCGACGGGATGGGCGGCCCCGTCCAGGCCATCGAGGCGGGTTTCTACCAGGACGAGATCGCCGACGCCGCGTACCGGATCAACCAGGGAGTGGAGTCGGGTGAGCGCGTGGTGGTCGGGATGAACCGGTTCGTCGACGCGGACCAGGACGCGGTGGAGATCCAGACGATCGACGAGGCCGAGGTCCTCCACCAGGTGGAGCGGGTCCGGGAGCTCCGGGCCGCCCGGGACCAGGCAGCGGTGGACGAGGCGCTGGCGCGGGTGGAGGAGACGGCGAGGGGCGACGGCAACCTGCTGTACCCGATGAAGGATGCCCTCCGGGCCCGGGCCACCCTGGGCGAGGTCAGCGACGTCCTCCGCCGCGTGTTCGGCGAGTACCACCCCACGCACTGACAGGGGTGGGGAGACCCCCTTCGCTCCCTTCGCCGGTAGGCTCGTTCGCGGCAATGAGCGAGTCCCACCGAGAGTCCGTTGCGTTCGACCGGGTGGCCGAGTCCTACGACGTGACGCGGGGCGGGGAGGAGCGCGGCGAGCGCTACGCCGACACGCTCGGACCGCTGCTCGAACCGGGTTCGCTCACGCTCGAGATCGGAGTGGGCACCGGGATCGTCGCGATGGCGCTGGCCCGCCGGGGGTTCCGAATGGTGGGGCTCGACGTCTCGCTGCCGATGACCCGGCGGGCCCGGGACCGGATAGGGGACCGTGTGGTGGTGGGCGACGCCCGCCGGATGCCGTTCGCGGACGCCTCGGTGGCCCAGGCGGTCTCGGTGTGGGTCCTGCACGTCGTGGGCGACGTGCCCCAGATGCTGGGAGAGGTCGCGCGGGTCCTCCGGCCCCGCGGCCGGTACGTCGTGGTCCCCGGCCAGATGCAGGCCAGGCACGACGAGATCGGCGAACGGGTTCGGGCCCTGGAGGCGGCCCTCGACCCTGAGCGACGGCGGAACGACTCCCCCGAACGGATCGCGGAGCTGGCCCCTTCGGCCGGCCTCCGGGTCGTCGGGATGCCCGAGCACACGTGGGAGTTCCACTTGGCGCCGGAGGCGGTGGCTCAGATGATCGAGGCCCGGGCGCACTCGTACCTGTGGGACGTCGACGACGAACGGTGGCGCGCGCTGGTCGTTCCCGTGATCGAGTGGCTCCGATCGCTCCCCGACCCCGAACGGCCTATCGTTCGACGCGCCGACGAGCGGTGGGTGGTGCTGGAACGAACATGAGGAGGTCCTGAGATGGCCGAGGAGCGAGACGAGCAGCTCGAGTACGGGTTCACCACCGCGGTGTTCGTGCTGGACCACACGGCGCGGAAGCTGGACGCGGACCACGCCGAGCGGGAGTTCGCCGACACCACGAAGGAGAACTTCTGGCGGATGTGGCCGGCCATCCGTGCCTGGGCCGAGGATCTGTACCGCCAGATCGACGACGAGCGCGGCGACATGGCCGCTCCGGTGCAGGACGACGAATACGACGAGACCGGCGGCGGCGGATAGGCCCTCTGAGGCGGTCCCCGCCGAACAAGCGTCAGGCTGTGCTCACGCGGTTGCGCTGGATCTCGCCGTACGCGACGACCAGATCGCCCTCTGCGACGCGTTCGTCCAGGGACGGGTTGGTGACCGTCTCGCCACCCGCCCGGCGGAGAAGGACCGGCACGGCGTCGCCGCAGACCTCGCCCAGGGTCTGTCCGGCCAGGGGAGACGAGGGCTCGATCACCAGCTGCTCCAGGCGAAGCGCCCCCGCCGAGCCCTCGACGTCCAGGTAGTCGGTGACCTCGGGGTGCATGGCCAGCACGGCCATGTGCCGCCCGCTGGTCACGTATGGGGAGATCACGCGGTTGGCACCGGCCCGGAGGAGCCGGTCGGGCGACTCGGGCTTGCCGGCCCGGGCCACGATGAAGATGTCCGAGTTGAGCGCCCTGGCGGTCAGGGCGATGTAGACGTTCTCGGTGTCCGAGTCCACGGCGCACACCAGGCCCCGGGCCCGCTCGACGCCCGCGGCCCTGAGCATGGACTCCGACGAGGGCAGCCCGATGAGGTGCGTCACGCCGTCGTATCGCATGAGGTCCTCGAGCTCCTCCTGCTGCTCGATCACGACGAACGGCACGCCCTCGGACTCGAGCTCGCGGGCCACGGTCTGGCCGACCCGGCCGTAGGCGCACACGATGTAGTGGTTCCGCATTCCGTCGATCCGTGACTGCATCCGCCGCCTCCTCCCTGTGTGGAGGTACTGCCCCTCGATGAGCCCCGCCCCCAGCATCGCCAGCAGGATCAGGAACATGCTGACGCCGGCCAGGGCCACGCTCGCCGTGAAGATCTTCTCCCCGTCGGTGAGTGGTTCGTTGATCGAGAACCCGACCGTGGTCAGGGCCAGGGCGGTCTGGGTGAAGGCATCGACCACGCCGAACCCGAACAGGAGGTACCCGACGACGCCGTAGGCGAAGACCAGGACCACACCCAGCACCGGCAGCCGCAGCCGCCTCCCCAACCCGTCCGACGTCGGCACGCGCCCATGCTAGGCGTGCGTGCGACTAGAACGCCATCGAGCTCACGGCGTGGACCGAGGCCGCGACGCCGGCAACGGCGAACAGCGCGGCGAGCCACCGCATGCCGCGCCGCCACGCGGCGGGGACGCCGGCCAGGCAGCCCAGGCCCACTGCCAGCTCGATGAGGTCGGTGACGATCTGGGGCACGGTTCCTCCGCCGCCGGCCGGTGCCGGACCGGGCGGATGGTAGAGAATCGCCGTCCGGACGACGAACGAAGGAGCCGCACATGGAGATCGGAGTGACCGGGGGTACGGGCGACGAGGGGTTCGGCCTGGCCTTGCGGCTGGCGCGGGCCGGGCACCACGTGACGATCGGCTCGCGGGTGCAGGAGAAGGGCGAGGGGGCCGCACAGAAGGCCAGGGAGATCCTCGGAGCCGACGCCCCGGTGGACGGCACCGCGAACGAGACCCTGGCCGCCCGCCCCGACCTGGACGTCCTGTTCGTGACGGTCCCGTACGCCGGGCAGGCGGACACCTACCGCGTCCTCAAGGACCACCTCCCGGAGGGGCGGATCGTGTGTGACTGCACGTCGCCGCTGGCCACGGCGGTCGGCGGCCGGCCCTGGCAGGTGATCCGGCCGTGGCACGGCTCCGCCGTCGAGCAGGCCGAGGCCATCGTCGGGCGGGGCCGGCTGCGGCTGGTCAGCGGGTTCCAGACCGTGTCGGGGGAGCTGCTCCAGGACATCGAGCGGCCCATGGAGGGCGACGTGCTGCTGTGCGGGTCCGACGCAGAGGCCAAGGCCACCGTGGGTTCGCTCGTCGACGACATCCCCGAGATGCGCTGGGCCGACGCGGGCGAGCTGTCGATGGCGAGGCTCATCGAGCCGCTCACGGCGGTGCTGGTCAGCCTGAACAGGACGTACAAGCTGAAGGACACCGGCATCGCCCTGTCCGGCAGGGACCACTGGGGCCGGCCGGGTGCATGACGAGGCGCAGTCGCGGCTGGTCGGGATCGGCGACACCGAGCTGTACGTCGTCGAGCGGGGCGCGGCAGACGGGTACCCGCTGATCCTGCTGCACGGCGGCCCCGGCGACGACCACCACGAGTTCGGCGGCTATCTGGACCCGCTGGGCGACCGGTACCGGCTGATCCTGGTCGACCAGCGGGGACAGGGGCGCTCGGGGGAATCGAACCCCTCGATGTGGACCCTCCAGCAGATGGCGGCCGACGTCGTGCTGCTGGCCCGGGCGCTTCGGCTGGAGCGGTACGCGGTGCTCGGGCACTCCTACGGCGCGTTCGTCACGCTCCAGAACGCCGTGGACTTCCCCGGCATGGCGTGGCAGTCGATCGTGTCGGGCGGGCTGCCCTCCGCGAGGTGGATGGCCGACCTCGACGCGAAGCTGGCGGCGTTCGAGCCAGAGGACCTCCGCGAGCGCGTCCAGCGGTCGTGGGAGAAGGAGAGCCAGGTTCGAACGGAGGAGGACTTCGCCGCGATCATGCACGAGCAGATGCCCTGGCACTTCGCCGATCCCCGCGACCCTCGCATCGAGGAGTACGAACGGCGCACGGCGGGGGCGAAGTACGCGCCCGACGTCCTTCGCGTCTTCGCGCAGGCCGACTACGGGGGGATCGAGCTCGAGGACCGCCTCGGCGAGATCGCGCACCCCGTGCTGGTGCTGGCCGGGCGGCACGACCGCACCTGTCCCGTGGAGGCCTCGGAACTCATGGCGAAGGAGATCCCCGGCGCCGAGCTCGTCGTGCTCGAACACAGCGGCCACATGTCGTTCGTCGAGGAGCCGGACCGCTACGTGGAGGCCGTTCGCGACTTCCTGGACCGCCACACCGCCCAGGAGGACCCCGGCAGCAGCACGCCGACCGACGTCGCCTCCGGATAGGTCGAGCGACGGCCCGGCTCCAGCGCTTCCGGGCGGGCACCTATCCGCCGGCGCGGACGATCCCGGACTCGTACGCGAGGACGACCGCCTGGACCCGGTCGCGCAGGTCGAGCTTGTTGAGGATGTGCGCGACGTGGGTCTTCGCGGTGTGCTCGGAGACGAAGAGTTCCGCGGAGATCTCCGCATTCGACAGACCGCGGGCCAGCAGGCGGAGAACCTCGAGCTCCCTCGGTGTGAGCTCGGCGAGCGCGGTCGGAGGGTTCCGCGGCGCGATGCCGGCGAAGCGCTCGATCAGCCGCCGGGTCACCGCGGGGGCGAACAGCGACCCTCCGTCGGCGACGATCCTGATCCCCGACACGAGCTGCTCCTCGGGCGCGTCCTTGAGCAAGAAGCCGCTCGCGCCGGCCCGAAGCGCCTCGTAGACGTACTCGTCGAGGTCGAAGGTCGTGAGCACGAGGACACGGGGCGCCTCGTCGCTGCCGTCGATGATCCGGCGGGTCGCCTCGATGCCGTCCATGTTCGGCATGCGCACGTCCATGAGCACGACGTCCGGGTCCAGCTCCCGGGCGAGCGGACCGCCTCTGCGCCATCGGCGGCCTCGCCGACCACCTCGATGTCCGGTTCGGCCCGAAGGATCATGCGAAACCCCCCGCGGACGAGCTGCTGGTCGTCGGCGAGGAGGACCCGGATGGTCATGTCCGTGCGGAGCCGAGCGGCAGCCGGGCCCGCAGCGCGTAGCCGCTTTCGGGGCGCCGTCCCGCCTGCAGCTCGCCGCCGTAGACGGACACGCGCTCGCGCATCCCGATCAGCCCCTGCCCGGAACCCGAACCGTCTCCGGTGCCGGGACCGTCGTCCGCGATCTCGAGCTCGAGGTCGTCCGGGCAGTACCGGAGGAGGACCCGGGCGCGAGCGGGGCCGGCGTGCTTGAGGGCGTTCGTGAGGGCCTCCTGGACGATCCGGTAAGCGGAGAGATCGACGCCCGGCGGCAGCTCCCGCGGCTCCCCTTCGACCGTCACCTCGACGGGCAGCCCGGCGGCCTGGACCTGCTCCACCAGCGTGTCGAGCTGCTTCAGGCTGGGCTGTGGCGCGAGCGCGAGCTCCTCGTCGCTCCTCCGGAGCATGCCGAGCAGGCGGCGCATCTCCTCGAGCGCGTGGTGGCCCGTGCGCTCGATGGTGGCGAACGCCTCCCGCGCGTCGGCGGGCTCGGCATCGATGACGCGCCGGCCGCCGCGGGCCTGGAGGACCATGACACTGATCGAGTGGGCGACCACGTCGTGGAGCTCACGGGCGATCCGCGCGCGTTCCTCCACGATCGCCGTCTCTGCCCTCGCCTTCTCCTGTTCGAGACGCCGCTGGTGGAGGCGCCGTTGGCGGACGGCACGGCCGGTCACCCAGGGGGCGCCGAACAGGAGCGCGTAGAAGATCACGCCCTCGGGCGAGATCGGCTCCGGGTCCATGGCGAGGTCGGTGACGTAGATGACGACGGTCAGGAGGCCGGCGACCACCGTCCGGCGTCCGCTCGTGTGCGTGGCAGCGCTGTACACCGCCAGCAGGAGGAACAGGAGGAACGCACCGGCCGTATCCGAGGGATGCGGTACCAAGGCGGACGCGACGGTGATGAGGACCAGCAAGCCGAGAAACACCAGTGGCCTGCGGGTCCTTCGAGCCGCGGCGGCCCCCAGGGCGATGGCGGCGGCGGCCGATGCCAGCCGGGCCCCCGCCGGTTCGTCCTGCACCGCGACCCCGACCAGCACGACCACGGTGAGCGCGCTGGCCAGCGTCTCATCACCGTGCCGCCGGATGAAGCTCACGAGTTCCTCCCGCATCGAAGCTGACGCTACGGCGTTCACGCTCCCGTTTCCATCCGCCGTGAGAGTGATCCACGTACGCCGAGATCGCTCTCGAGAGCGAGCCAGATTCACCTGGGACGGCGACGACGAGCTCGGCGCCGGCCTCTACGGTCGGCCGTGACATCCCTTAAGTCACATCGGCCCATCGGGTCAGGAAGGAGTGAGGCGCATGAAGCTCCAGGGGACGAGGCACGGTCGGTTGCCGGAGCCGCCGCGTTCGGGGCTCGCTCGTTGGATCTTCGTCGTGGCGGCGCTCGTCGCGGCGCTCGGGCTGCTCGTGGGCATGCCCTCCGTCGCCTCCGCCGAAGCGGTGACGGGGACGACCACGTTCCACGACGCCACGCAGAGCTTCCAGGACATCAATCCGTGCACGGGGGATCCCGTCACCGTCACCGTGAACTACGATGGGGTGTTCTCCTACGCGGTCGATCCGCAGGGAGGGGTGCACGTGACGGGGACCACTGCCGGGACCTTCGAGGTCGTTCCCTTCGACCCGAGCCTCCCCACGTACACCGGTCATTTCGCCAGTTGGTTCGGAGAGAGTTCCTCCGCCAACAGCGACGGCGATTGGGTCACGTTGAACATCAAGCTGCGCGGGTCGGACGGCTCGATGATCAGCATGAACGTGGTGGTCCAATTCCACCTCTCAGGCGGCGTCCTCCACGTCGGATTCGACAAAGAGCGGCTGCGCTGCGGGAGCTGACGCTGGCGCTTGGCTCGTTGAGCCGTCCGTAGCAAGCGAGAAGGGAGAAACGATGAGCACG
>WNGA01000426.1_pt1 | contig 116937 bp, 109 predicted proteins | sample 5400061 | NCBI WGS metagenome assembly WNGA01 (sample SAMN13153366, study PRJNA577476) | soil metagenome | isolation source: 100 cm soil or saprolite under grassland replicate 2 | place: USA:California | collected 2016-06-15 | reverse complement strand
AGCTTCGAGATCAACTCGATCGGCTCGATCATGCCGGACCCGAACGACCCCACCGGCGACACGCTGTGGGTCGGCACCGGTGAGGGCAACACCTGCGGCAGCGGCTGCGTCCACGGCCGGGGCCTCTACAAGTCGACCGACGGCGGCAACAGCTGGGCCGGCCCGTACGGCAAGGACACCTTCGGCGGCCGCGGTGTCGCGTCGATCGCGATCGTCCCCGGCTCGCCGAACACCATGTACGCCGCGTCCACCATGGGGCTGCACGGCATGTCGTCGGTGTGCTGCGACGGCGTGACCCGCGTCGTGGTGCCCGGCGCGAAGCCGTGGGGCCTGTACAAGTCCACCGACGGCGGCTCCACCTGGAGCTACATCCACGCCGGCGCGGCGACCACCTGCGGTGACGACACCGCGGCGCTCGCCAGCAACACCACGCCGTGCACCCCGCGCGGCACCCGGCAGGTGCTGCTCGACCCGTCCGACTCGAACACCGTGTACGCCTCCTCGTACGCCCGCGGCGTGTGGCGGTCCACCGACGCCGGCGCCACCTGGAGCCAGATCAAGGCGTCGCTGAACCCCGGCAACGTGACCACCCGCCCGGCGATCGCCGTCACGAAGCTGGCCAGCGGCGACACCCGGATGTACGTCTCCGAGGGTGCGCAGGGCACGCCGTACAGCCGGCTGTTCCGTAGCGACGCGGTGGCCACCGGCTCGCCGGCGTTCTCCGACCTGACCAGCGCCAACCCGGCCGATCCCGGGTACGGCTCGTACAACTTCTGCACCGGCCAGTGCTGGTACGACAACTACGTCTACTCCCCGGCGGGGCACCCGGACATCGTGTACCTCGGCGGCTCGTACCAGTACGGCGAGACCGGCGGCATCTCCAACGGCCGGGGCGTGGTGCTCTCCACCGACGCCGGCGCGTCCTTCACCGACCTGACCATGGACGCGACCAGCGTGGTGCACCCGAACGGCATGCACCCCGACCAGCACGCCGCGATCACGTTCCCCGGCCAGCCACTGCGTCCGCTCGTCGCCTCCGACGGCGGCGTGGTCCGGCTGTCCGGCCAGTACGCCGACGTGTCCGCCAACTGCAACAGCCGCGGCCTGGCCGGCGCCGAGCTCGACCGGTGCCACCAGTTGCTGTCGCGGGTGCCGACCCGGCTGCAGAGCATCAACGACGGGCTGTCGACGCTGCAGTTCCTGAGCCTGTCGGTCAACCCGTTCGACACGGCCGACCTGCAGGGCGGCACCCAGGACAACGGCACCTGGGAGTCGTACGGCAGCTCCGTGAAGTGGCCGCAGACGATGATCGGCGACGGCGGCCAGTCCGGGTTCGACGTCTCGAACCCGCACTTCCGGTTCCACACGTTCTTCAACGCCTCGCCCGACGTGAACTTCTCCGACGGCGCGGTGGGGGACTGGAACTGGATCGCGGATCCGATCTTCCAGACGGAGCCGCAGGAGTTCTACGTACCGATCGTCACCGACCCGGTGGTCAGCAGGACCATGTACGTCGGTACGGGTCACGTGTGGCGTACCAAGACCGCCGGCACGGGCAAGATGACGCTCGCCGAGCTGCGGCAGCACTGCAACGAGTGGACCGGCGACTTCAAGGTCAGGTGCGGCGACTGGGTGAAGCTGGGCAACCCGAGCGCGTCCGGCCAGCTCACCTCCGACGCGTACGGAGACCGGGCCGGTGGCGTGGTGGTCGCGGTCGAGCGGGCACCCGGCGACAAGTCGACCCTGTGGGCGGCGACCAGCACCGGACGTGTCTTCGTGTCGCACAACGCCGACGCGGAGCCGGCCAGCGGGGTCACCTTCACCCGGATCGACTCGCTGTCGGGCGCCGACCCGAACCGGTTCGTCAGCGGGATCTTCATCGACCCGGCCAACTCCGATCACGCCTGGTTGACGTACAGCGGGTTCAGCGCGGCGACGCCGAGCACCCCGGGCCACATCTTCGAGGTGACCGCGGGCGGCACCTGGACCAGCCGGGACGGCGGGTTCGGCGACATCCCGGCCACCGACGTGGTCCGCGACACCAACGGCGACCTGTACGTCTCGAGTGACTACGGCGTGTTCCGCGACGCCGCGGGAGGTGGTTCCGACTGGGCTCTGGCGGCGTCGGGCATGCCGGCGGTGGAGGTCGCCGGTCTGACGATCGTCCCCGGCGCCCGGAAGCTGTACGCCGCGTCCCACGGCCTCGGCGCCTGGTCGCTGAACCTGGCGTAGCCCGTGGTGTGTCCCCGCCGGCCCACCCGGGTCGGCGGGGACAGGCGCCGGTTCGTCGTACGGCGCGGCTAGGCTCGATCTCGTGCCGGATCCGTCGCGTTACCGTCCCGCCCCGGGGACCATTCCCGACGCGCCTGGTGTCTACCGGTTCCGCGATCCGACCGGCCGGGTGATCTACGTCGGCAAGGCGAAGAGCCTCCGGAGCCGGCTGAGCTCGTACTTCGCGGATTTCGTGGGGTTGCAGCCGCGTACCCAGCAGATGGTCACCACGGCAAACTCCGTCGACTGGGTGGTGGTCGGCACCGAGGTCGAGGCGCTGCAACTGGAGTACTCCTGGATCAAGGAGTACGACCCCCGGTTCAACGTCCGGTACCGCGACGACAAGAGCTACCCGTACCTCGCGGTCACCCTGCACGAGGAGTATCCGCGGTTGCAGGTGATGCGCGGCGCCAAGAAGAAGGGCGTCCGGTACTTCGGGCCGTACGCCCACGCCTGGGCGATCCGGGAGACCCTGGACCTGCTGCTGCGGGTGTTCCCGGCGCGGACCTGTTCCGCGGGGGTGTTCAAGCGGGCGGGCCAGATCGGCCGGCCCTGCCTGCTCGGCTACATCGGCAAGTGCTCGGCCCCGTGTGTCGGCCGGGTCTCCGCCGACGAGCACCGCGCCATCGTGGAGGACTTCTGCGACTTCATGGCCGGCCGTACCGACACGATGGTCAGGCGGCTGGACCGGGCGATGCGGCAGGCGTCCGACGAGCAGGACTTCGAGCGGGCCGCCCGACTCCGCGACGACCTCGCCGCGCTGCGCCGGGCGATGGAGAAGCAGGCGGTGGTGCTGCCCGACGGCACCGACGCCGACGTGGTCGCGTTCGCCGAAGACCCCCTGGAGGCGGCGGTACGGGTCTTCCACGTACGGGGCGGCCGGGTGCGCGGCGAACGCGGCTGGGTGGTCGAAAAGGTCGAGGAGGTGTCCACCGCCGAGCTTGTGCACCAGTTCTGCACCCAGGTGTACGGCGAGGACGCCCCCGACGGCGGAATCCCCAAGGAGGTGCTGGTGCCGGTGCTGCCGTCCGACGCCGACGCGCTCACCGAGTGGCTCGGTACGCTGCGCGGCAGCCGGGTCAGTCTGCGGGTGCCGCAGCGCGGCGACAAGCGGAACCTGATGGAGACGGTCGCCCGCAACGCCCAGCACGCGCTGGCCCAGCACAAGCTGAAGCGGGCCAGCGACCTGACCGCCCGCAGCAAGGCGTTGCAGGAGATCGCCGACGCGATCGGCATGGACACCGCGCCGCTGCGCATCGAGTGCTATGACGTCTCCCAGATCCAGGGCACCGACGTGGTGGCCAGCATGGTGGTCTTCGAGGACGGCCTGCCCCGCAAGAGCGAGTACCGCCGGTTCGCGGTACGCGGCCAGACCGATGACCTGTCGGCGCTGTCCGAGGTGCTGCGCCGCCGGTTCTCCCGGTACCTGGAGGTCCGCGCCGAGATCGGGGAACTGGACGAGATCGACGGGGAAACCGGGGCGCCCAAGCCTGGGATCGACCCCACCACCGGCAGGCCGCGGAAGTTCGCGTACCCGCCCCAGTTGGTGATCGTGGACGGGGGAGCGCCGCAGGTGGCCGCCGCGGCCCGGGTGCTCGCTGAGCTCGGCGTGGACGACATCGCGCTGTGCGGCCTGGCCAAGGCGCGGGAGGAAGTCTGGCTGCCGGGCGACGACTTTCCGGTGGTGCTGTCGCGTACCTCCGAGGGGTTGTACCTGTTGCAGCGGGTACGCGACGAGGCGCACCGGTTCGCGATCACATACCACCGGGCGCGGCGGTCGAAGCGGATGACCGCATCGGCGCTGGACGACGTACCGGGGTTGGGGGAACACCGGCGCAAGGCACTGTTGAAGCAGTTCGGGTCACTCAAGCGGCTACGAAGTGCCAGCATCGACGAGATCGCCACCGTTCCGGGGATCGGCCGGCGCACCGCTGCGGCCGTGGTGGCGGCGCTGGGGGAGAGCGACGGCAACAGCAAGGGGGAGACGTGACGGAACAGACGACGGGGGCGCCGCCGGGCGCCGCGGCCGGGGCGGGGCCGGCCCTGGACGCCGGAGCGATTTCGGAGCCGGTCAGCCCGGCCGACGCCGCCGCTCCGGACCGGTCGGCGATGGACCTGGTGATCGTCACCGGGGTCTCCGGCGGCGGCCGCAGTACGGTCGCCCGCGCCTTGGAGAACGTCGGCTACTACGTGGTGGACAACCTGCCGCAGGCGCTGCTGGTCACGATGGCCGAGCTGGCGTACCGGTCCGGGGGTACGGCCCGGCGTACCGCGATGGTGCTCGACGTACGCAGCCGCGCCTTCTCCACCGACCTGCCCCGGGCGGTGAGCGACCTGAAGGAACGCGGCTTCCACCCGAGGGTGGTCTTCGTCGACGCCGACACCGACGCCCTGATCCGCCGCTTCGAGTCGGTACGCCGCCCCCACCCGCTGCAGGCCGGCGGCCGCCTGGTGGACGGCATCGCCGCCGAGCGGGTGCTGTTGCGGGAGGCCCGGGAGCAGGCCGACGTGGTGATCGACACCAGCCAGCTGAACGTGAACCAGCTGCGGGCCCGGGTGGAGGAGATGTTCGCCCACCCGGAGGCGCGGAGCCTGCGGCTCACCCTGGTGTCCTTCGGCTTCAAGTACGGCCTGCCGCCGGACGCCGACTTCGTACTGGACGCGCGGTTTCTGCCGAACCCGTACTGGGTGGCGGAGTTGCGGGCGCACAGCGGGCAGGAGCCCGGGGTGAGCAAGTACGTGCTCAGCCAACCCGGCGCCGAGGAGTTCCTGGACGCGTACGTGAACCTGCTGCGCAGCACGGTGCCGGGCTTCGAGCGCGAGGGCAAGCGCTACCTCACGGTGGCGGTGGGCTGCACCGGCGGCAGGCACCGCAGTGTGGCGATCGCGGAGGAGCTGGCCCGGCGGCTACGCGATTCTGACCTGGCGGCCCACGCCGAACACCGCGACCTGGGCCGAGAATGAGCGGATCCTGGCGCAGCCGTCTGGCGACGGCGAGGCGAAGCGGGGAGTGACCGGCGTGAAGGTCGTGGCGTTCGGTGGCGGGCACGGGCTGTCCGCCACGTTGCGTGCGCTCCGTGCGCTGCGGGGTGCCGCGACCGGCGACGTCGAGATCACGGCCGTGGTGACCGTCGCCGACGACGGGGGTTCGTCGGGGCGACTGCGGGTCGACCGGGGATGCCTGCCGCCGGGAGATCTGCGGCAGGCGCTCACCGCGCTCGCCGCCGCCGACGACGGCAGCTCGCTGTCCGGCCGGCTGTTCCAGTACCGGTTCCCCGGCACCGACGCGCTCGCCGGCCACGCGGTCGGCAACCTCGTGCTGGTCGGCCTGCTCGAGCTGCTGGACGACCCGGTGGCGGCGCTCGACCACGCGGCGCAGATGCTGCGTACCGAGGGGCGGGTGCTGCCGATGTCGCGGGTGCCGCTGGGCATCGAGGCGGAGGTGACGGGCGCCGACCCCGCCGAGCCCGAACAGACCTCGGTGGTACGAGGCCAGCACGAAGTCGCCGTGACCACCGGCCGGGTACGGCAGGTCCGGGTGACCCCGGACGAGCCCCCGGCGTGCGCCGAGGCGATCGCCGCGGTGGCCGGCGCCGACTGGCTGCTGTTCGGCCCGGGTTCGTGGTATACCAGCGTGATCCCGCACCTGTTGGTGCCTGAGCTGGCCGCCGCGATCAGCGCCAGTCCGGCTCGCCGATTGGTGATCCTCAACCTGGCGGAGGAGACCGAGACGGCTGGTTTGTCACTGGCTGACCACCTTCGCGCACTCTCCGATCACGTCACAAAGCTGCATGTCGACATCGTTCTTGCGGACGGAATGGCCGTAGCCGATCCCGAGCCGGTGCGAGTTGCGGCAGAATCGCTGGGTGCCCGCTTGGTGCTCGCCCCGGTTGCGGAGGCGGGCGCCAGTCCCCGGCACGACCCGGCGCTTCTGGCGGCGGCACTGCAGTCGATCCTCGGCCCGGTATCCGGGCCGGATAACCCGAGGTGAACGACGAACATGGCGATGACCGCTTCGGTCAAGGACGAACTGAGTCGTGTCGATGTCGGCAAGCCGTGCTGTCGGCGGGCCGAGATGTCGGCACTGCTGCGGTTCGCCGGAGGCCTGCACATAGTGGGTGGCCGGGTCGTGGTGGCGGCCGAGCTCGACACCGGCGCCGTCGCGCGCCGGCTGCGCCGGGACATCGCCGAGGTGTACGGCTACCCCAGCGAGGTCCACATCCTGGCGCCGGGCGGGATGCGCAAGGCCAGCCAGTACACCGTACGGGTGGTCAAGGACGGGGAGCTGCTGGCCCGCCAGACCGGCCTGCTCGACGTACGGGGCCGACCGGTACGCGGGCTGCCGCCGCACGTGGTGTCCGCCGGGGTGTGCTGCGCCGTGGCCGCGTGGCGGGGCGCGTTCCTGGCCCACGGGTCGCTGACCGAGCCGGGTCGGTCCTGTGCGCTGGAGATCACCTGCCCGGGCCCCGAGGCGGCGCTCGCCCTGGTCGGCGGCGCCCGCCGGATCGGGATCTCCGCGAAGGCCCGCGAGGTGCGCGGCGCCGAGCGGGTGGTGATCAAGGACGGGGACGCCATCGCCGCGCTGCTCACCCGGCTCGGCGCGCACTCCAGCGTCCTCACCTGGGAAGAGCGGCGGGTACGCCGTGAAGTCCGCGCCACCGCGAACCGGCTGGCCAACTTCGACGACGCCAACCTGCGCCGCTCCGCGCGGGCGGCGGTCGCCGCGGCGGCCCGGGTGAACCGGGCGCTGGAGTTGCTCGGCGACGCGCCGGAGCACCTGGTGGCCGCCGGCAAGCTGCGGGTGGAGCACAAGCAGGCGTCGCTGGAGGAGTTGGGCGCGCTGGCGAGCCCGCCGCTGACCAAGGACGCGATCGCCGGCCGGATCCGCCGGCTGCTGGCGCTCGCCGACAAGCGGGCCGCCGAGCTGGGCCTGCCCGACACCGAGTCCGCGGTGACGGCCGAGATGATGGCGCCCTGAGCGATCGCTACCGGCTCGTACCGTGGGAGCGCTGCGACCTCGCCAAGCCGTCCGGCAGGGGCTTAGGTAGGGTCGGTTTTGATCGGCGACGGGGCCGACAGCAGTCTCCACCGCCGTAGTGCGGACTTCTCCACCGAAAGAGGGGCTCGACGTGACTATCCGGGTAGGGATCAACGGTTTCGGCCGGATCGGCCGCAACTTCTACCGCGCCGCGCTCGCCCAGGACGCCGACATCGAACTGGTCGCCTTCAACGACCTCGGCGACATCCCGATGTTCGCCCACCTGCTGAAGTACGACTCGATCCTGGGCCGGCTTCCGTACGAGGTGAAGGCCAGCGGCGACGAGCTGATCGTCAACGGCCACGCGATCAAGGGCTTCGCCGAGCGTGACCCCGGCAAGCTGCCCTGGAAGGACCTCGGCGTCGACGTGGTGGTCGAGTCCACCGGCTTCTTCACCGACGCGACCAAGGCGAAGGCCCACGTCGACGCGGGGGCTCCGAAGGTGATCATCTCGGCGCCGGCGAAGAACGAGGACATCACCGTCGTGCTCGGCGTCAACGACGACAAGTACGACGCCGCGAAGCACACCATCGTGTCCAACGCGTCGTGCACCACGAACTGCCTGGCGCCGTTGGCGAAGGTGCTGCACGACACGTTCACCATCGAGCGCGGCCTGATGACCACGATCCACGCGTACACCCAGGACCAGAACCTCCAGGACGGGCCGCACAAGGATCTGCGCCGGGCGCGCGCCGCCGCGATCAACATCGTGCCCACCTCGACCGGCGCCGCGAAGGCGATCGGCCTGGTGCTGCCCGAACTCAACGGCAAGCTCGACGGGTACGCCCTGCGGGTGCCGATCCCGACCGGCTCGGCGACCGACCTGACCGCCACGGTCTCCCGCGACACCTCCGTGGAGGAGGTCAACGCCGCGTTCAAGGCCGCCGCCGACGGCCCGCTGAAGGGCTACCTCAGCTACACCGAGGACCCGATCGTGTCGGCCGACATCGTGACCGACCCGTCGTCCTGCATCTTCGACGCCGGCCTGACCAAGGTGATCGGCGACCAGGTCAAGGTGGTCGGCTGGTACGACAACGAGTGGGGCTACTCCAACCGGCTGGTCGACCTGGTCAAGCTGGTCGGCAGCTGAGCGAACGGCACGAGATGCGTACCCTCGAGGATCTTTTGAAAGAGGGCGTGGCGGGTCGGCGCGTGCTGGTGCGCGCCGACCTCAACGTCCCGCTCGACGGTTCCGAGATCACTGACGACGGCCGGATCCGGGCGGTGCTGCCGACGCTGACCGCGCTGCGGGACGCGGGCGCCCGGGTCGTGGTCTGCTCCCACCTGGGCCGCCCGAAGGGCGCACCGGACCCGAAGTACTCGCTGGCCCCGGTCGCGGCGCGGCTCGGCCAGCTGCTAGACGCGTCCGGGGCGGGCGGCGGGCACGACCCGAGCGTGGCGTTCGCGACGGACACGGTGGGGGAGTCCGCCGCCCGGATCGTCGACGGGCTCGGCGACGGCCAGCTGGCGCTGCTGGAGAACCTGCGGTTCAACCCGGGGGAGACCAGCAAGGACGACGCCGAGCGGAAGGCGTTCGCCGAGCAGCTCGCCGGGCTCGCCGAGGCGTACGTGGACGACGCGTTCGGGGCGGTGCACCGCAAGCACGCCAGCGTGTACGACGTGCCGGCGTTGCTGCCTCACTACGCCGGCGGCCTGGTGCTGCGCGAGGTCGAGGTGCTCAAGCAGCTCACCACCGACCCGAAGCGCCCGTACGTGGTGGTGCTCGGCGGGGCCAAGGTCTCCGACAAGCTCGCCGTGATCGACAGCCTGCTGCCGCGGGTCGACCGGCTGCTGATCGGCGGCGGGATGTGCTTCACGCTGCTCGCCGCGGCCGGTCACGAGGTGGGCGACTCGCTGCTCGAGGCGGACCAGCTCGACACCTGCAAGCGGCTGCTGTCGGAGGCCGGCGACAAGCTGGTACTGCCGACCGACATCGTGGTCGCGCACGAGATCTCCGACGACGCGCAGACCCGGGTCGTGCCGGCCGACGGGATCCAGGCCGGTGACAAGGGCCTCGACATCGGCCCGGAGTCGATGCGGCTGTTCGCGGGCCATCTCGACGGCGCGGCGACCGTGTTCTGGAACGGACCGATGGGCGTGTTCGAGGTGAAGCCGTTCGCCGCCGGCACGAAGGGCGTGGCAGAGGCGGTCTCGGCGGTCGCGGGCCTCTCGGTGGTCGGTGGTGGCGACTCGGCAGCGGCGGTACGCGCACTCGGTCTCGACGAGCAGGCGTTCGGCCACATCTCGACCGGCGGCGGGGCGTCGCTGGAGTACCTGGAGGGCAAGACCCTGCCAGGTCTTGCCGCACTGGAGGCGTAGTGGCTGCACAGAAGCCGGTTCGGCGGCCGTTGATCGCCGGCAACTGGAAGATGAACCTGAACCACCTCGAGGCGATCGGGCTGGTGCAGAAGCTCGCCTTCACGCTGACCGCGAAGCACCTCGAAGACGTCGACGTGGCGGTGCTTCCGCCCTTCACCGCGCTGCGCAGCGTGCAGACCCTGGTGGACGGCGACAAGTTGCTGATCCGGTACGGCGCCCAGGACCTCTCCCCGTACGACAAAGGCGCCTACACCGGCGACATCTCGGGCGCGATGCTGGCCAGGCTCGGCTGCTCGTACGTCGTGGTCGGCCACTCCGAGCGGCGGCAGTACCACCACGAGGACGACGCGCTGGTCAACGCCAAGGTGAAGGCCGCCCTGAAGCACGAGATCACCCCGATCCTGTGCGTCGGCGAAGGTCTCGAGGTACGCGAAGCGGGCGACCACGTACCCCACTGCGTGGCGCAGCTCGACGGGTCCCTCAAGGGGATCAAGGACCCGACGCAGGTGGTCGTCGCGTACGAGCCGGTGTGGGCGATCGGCACCGGCAAGACGGCGACGCCGAAGGACGCGCAGGAGGTCATCCAGGCGTTGCGCGACCGGCTCGCGGAGCGGTACGACGCCGACATCGCGGCCCAGGTCCGGATCCTGTACGGCGGCTCGGTGAAGGGAGCCAACATCGCCAGCATCATGGCCGAGCGCGACATCGACGGCGCGCTGGTGGGTGGCGCCAGCCTCGACCCCGACGACTTCGCGCTGATCTGCTGCTACCGGGACCACTTCGTCGCGCGCTGACCGCCGGAGCGCCCCTCGGACGGGCGTCCTGAGCCCGCTGAGGGCGCCGATCAGGGTTTCTCACGGCTGTTACCCCAGACTGGTTCCCACCGGACGAATCGCTGCCTAGAGTATTCGCTGCCATCGCCGGTCGGAGGGTCGCGAATGCCGCATACCCGCGTGTCGTCTCGTCACTGGTCGCGGCACGTCCTGGTCGCGCTGCTCGGGTACGCGTTGCTGGCGACCGGCTGCAACCAGCAGCCCGAGGCGAGCGTCGAGGTCACGAAGCCGCCCCGCCACGGCGGCACGCTGTACGTCCTGGTCGAGGGGGACGACTTCCCGCACATCGATCCGCAGCGCACGTACTACACACCGGCGATGAACGTGCTGCGGCTCTACACCCGCACGCTGACGACGTACCGGCCGGCCCCGGGGGACCGGGGGAGCGAGCTGGTGCCCGATCTCGCCACCGACCTGGGCCGGCCCAGCGACGGCAACACCGTCTGGCAGTTCACCCTCAAGCCCGGCCTGAAGTGGGAGGACGGCTCCAAGCTGACCTGCCAGGACGTCAAGTACGGCGTGGAGCGCAGCTTCTCCGACCTGATCGACGGCGGAGCGTCGGCCTACCCGCGGTCGTACCTGGCGGGGGGTACGAGCTACCGCGGGCCGTACACCGGGGGGAACAACAACGGTCACGGACTCGAGTCGATCAAGTGCCTGGACCTGCGTACCATCCAGTTTCAGCTGGTACGGCCGGTCGGTGACTTCAGCTACGTCGCGGCGCTGCCGGTCTTCGCCCCGGTCCCCGCCAAGCAGGACACCAAGGACCAGTACGACCGGCACCCGTTCTCCAGCGGGCCGTACCAGGTCGTCAGCTACGGCAAGGCCGCGGGCGCGAAGCACCGGGAGCTGGTGCTGGCCCGCAACCCGCACTGGGACCGGCGTACGGATCCGGCGCGCAAGCAGTACCCGGACAAGATCGTGGTGCGGTTCGGCCAGAACGCCGACGAGATGACGTACCACATGATCTCCGACGAGGGCGACTACCGGTACGCCGTCGCGTTGGACACCAAGGTGCCGCCCCGGTTCGTGCAGCAGGTGATCAACGACGCGCAGCTGTCCGCGCGTACGGTCACCGGCACCACGTCCGGCGTGCGGTACATGGCGATCAACACCCGGACCGTGCGCACCAAGGCGTGTCGCCAGGCGCTGGTGCACGGCTTCGACAAGCGCGCCTTCCGCACCGCTCTCGGCGGCTCCCCGTACGGCGACTACGCCGCCACGATCCTGCCGCCGACCATGAAGGCGCACCGGGACTTCGACGTGTACGACAGCAACAACAAGCCCGACGGGGACCTGGCCCGGGCCCGGTTGCTGATGAGCGGGACGTCGTGTCCGGGCAAGCTCACCCTCGACTACATGGACACCCCGCTGTACGCGCAGGCCTCCGACGTGATCGTGGACTCGTACCAGCGGCTCGGGATCAAGGTGGTCAAGCATCCGATCGCGAAGGACCAGTTCTTCGACGTGGTGACGGTGCCGGCCAAGCAGCACGACCTGGTGCTGAGCGGCTGGGTGCCCGACTTCCCGAACGGCTCCGGCACCATCCCCGCCCTGTTCGACGGCCGTACGATCCGGGAGCATGTCGGCGGCAACCAGAACTTCTCCCTGGTCGACGACAAGGAGATCAACAAGCTGATCGACCAGGCGAACGGCGAATCCGACCTGAACCGGCAGTACCAGCTGTGGGGCCAGCTCGACCGCCGGATCCAGGAGAAGGCCCTCGTCGTACCGATCCTGTACGACCGGTCGCTGCAGATGCTCGGCAGCAAGGTGCGGGGCAGCTACCTGCACCCGGCCTTCCTCGGGGTCGATCTGTGCACGGTGGGTGTCGCCTGACCGGACCGAAGCGGATTGAGCGTCGCGGTCGCGCTCTGCTGTATCCCTATTACCTGTTGTGGTCGTTTCGCCCCATTCAGTGCTCGCTGAAAAAATAACACCGAGTTAGGGCCAAAAGAGCCGTAGAGGAACGCTCGACCGGTCTTGACGCATAAGAGACCAATTGGCAAAGTTCCACGCTGGGTACCCGAATTTCGCCCTTTTCATCACGCTAAGGAGAGCTTGCCAATGAGTGACCTGCCCCTGCCCGTCGACGCCCCCGTAGACCTCCCCGTTGACGCCGGCGGCACGCTGCCGGACCTGCCGGCTGGCAGCGTCTACGTGGGCACCGACAGCACCGCTGGCGGTATCGGCGCCGGCGTCGGCACCGACGGCACCTCCGTGGGTACCGGTCTCGAAGCCAGCAGCCCGCTCGGTGGCGGCGCTGGCACGCTGGGCGTCGGCTGACACACAGCGAAGCAGCGGACCGCATCGATCCAGATCGGCAACCGCTGCACCCCTAGTCGGTTTGCATGGTCCAGCTCGGCCCCATCGCGATGGTGGTCGAGCTGGGCCGTGCAGGCTCTGCGCTGGCGACAGCGGCTGGCGACAGCGGCTGGCGACACGGCGGCGAGCAGCAGGAGGCGGCAGCCATAAGCATCCCGAGGCAGGCTCGGCCGGCCATATCGGTGCACAACCTCGTCAAACGGTTCGACACCCGGGTCGCCGTCAACCGGATCAGCTTCGACGTCGCGGCCGGCGAGGTGTTCGCCCTGCTCGGGCCGAACGGGGCCGGCAAGTCCACGACGATGAAGATCCTCAGCACGCTCGCCGTACCCAGCTCCGGCGAGGCGTACGTCTCCGGGTTCGACGTGATCCGCCAGCCGCGCGACGTACGGCGCCGGATCGGGCTGGTGTTCCAGGAGCCGTCGCTGGATCGTCAGCTCACCCTCGACGAGAACCTCCGGTTCCACGCCATCCTGTACGGGCTGCCCAAACGCGAGGTCGAGGCGCGGGTCGACTACGCACTGCGGCTGATCGGCCTGTCGCCGTACCGCAACGAGTCGGTGGGGCGGCTCTCAGGCGGCATGTCGCGCCGGCTCGAGATCGGGCGCGCGCTGCTGCACAAGCCGGACGTGCTGTTCCTCGACGAGCCGACGATCGGCCTGGACCCGCCGAACCGGGCCCGGATCTGGGGCGAGGTGCTGCGGCTCCGCGACGCCGCCGGCCTCACCGTGCTGATGACCACCCACTACATGGACGAGGCGGAACACGCCGACCGGATCGCGATCGTGGCGGGCGGCGAGATCGTCGCCATCGACTCACCCGCCGCCCTCAAGGCCGCGGTGGGCCTGGACCGGGTGCAACTCCGTACCGGGGACAACCCCGCGACGGTACGAGCACTGTCGGCGGCCGGCCTCGCCGCGTGGCAGGAGGAGGGCACCATCACGGTGTCGCTGCCGTTCGCCGAGCGCGAGGTCTCGTGGCTGCTGTCCCTGATCGACGCGCCGGTGTCGTACGTCAACGTCCAACGACCGACGCTCGACGACGTCTTCCTCCACTTCACCGAGCGCTCGCTCGCCGGTGGTGCGCCATCGGAGCAGCGGGTCGCCACACATCGTGGCCATTCCCGGTGACCGACGGCCGCCGGGGACCCAGCCGGCGCGGGTACGAGGGGATGTCCGCGTCGGTGAGCCACCGGCGCCGGCGGTCCAACCGGGGCGGGCGGGACCCGGACTCCGGCATTCTCGACAACGACCTGGAGAGGTTCCTGGGGGCGCTCAGCGGCGGGGTGCTGGACCCCGACGACGACCCGGAACCGAGGTCGGAGCCCCACGCCGTACCGCGAGAGGATCCACCTGAGCAGCGGCCGCCGTACGGGGAGTCCGGTCGCCACCGGGCTCGGCGAGCCGGCGGATCGCAGCTGCTGGTCGAGGTCCGGGTGGTCGGCATGGTGCTGCGACGGGAGCTCACCAAGTTCTGGCGCGGCAAGGCACGCATCGCCTCCGGCTTCGCGCAGCCGCTGCTCTTCCTGCTGATCTTCGGATTCGGCATCCAGTCCATCGTCAGCCGGGGCGGCGGCATCAACTTCGCGGGGTTCGTCTTCCCGGGAGTGATCGCGATGAACGTGCTGGGTCGCGGCTTCGCGGGTGCCGTGACGGTGGTGAACGACGGGGAACAGGGCTTCCTGCGCGAGATGCTGGTCGCGCCGGCCAGCAGGGTGTCGATCGTGGTGGGAGCGATCCTCGGCGGTGCCGTGACGGCCACGCTGCAGGCGATGCTGTTGTTCGTCGCCGCACCCGTGATGGGCGTACGACCCGGCCCGTTCGCCGTGCTAGGCGCCCTCGGCGCCGTGCTGCTGATGGCCGCCGAAGTGACAGCGCTCGGCGTCGCGGCAGCGACCTTCATCCGTACCCCCGCGGGTTTCCAGGCGCTCACCCAGACCGTGATGTACCCGATGCTGGTGTTCTCGGGATCCCTGTTTCCGTTGAAGGGCCTGCCGACGGCGATCCAGGGGGTCGGTAAGTGCAATCCGGTCACCTATCCGGTCGACGCGGTGCGCCGGCTGCTGCTGGAGGCCGACGCGCCCGGCTCGCCGTACGCTCGAATGACCGGAGTCGATCTGCTCGGCCACACGTTGTCCGTCGGCGAGGAGATCGCCCTCTCGGCAGGCGTGACACTGTTGCTGGTCGCGGTGGCGGCGCGCGGTTTCGGGCGGGTTCGCTGATCTGGCCGAGGCGCGTACCGGGAGGCGTGGAGACGTGAGCGTCCTCGGGCGGCTATTGTGTGAGGTCGCTACAGCTATCGAGAGGAATACCCAGAGATGGTGGCGTACCTGTTGGCGGGCGTGCTGGCGATCACCAGCATCCTGCTCGTACTGCTCATCCTGTTGCACCGGGGCAAGGGTGGCGGGCTGTCGAGCATGTTCGGCGGCGGCGTCTCCTCCAACCTCACGGGCTCCTCGGTCGCCGAGCGCAACCTCGACCGCTATACCGTGATCGTCGGGATCATCTGGTTTGCATGCATCCTTGGCTTGGGCCTGCTGCTCAAAGCATCGGAAATTAGTGGTTCCTGAGGCTTCGGCTTTCGGCTTAGACTCGTGCGCGCGGCCCTTTCCGGGCCGCGCGCACGGCGTTAGTACGGGCGATCGACTGCTCACCGGCAGGGCCCGTACCACGTAGCCCAACGCTCTACCCCCGGATGCGAGGAGCGAAAAGCCGTGGCAGGAGGCAGTGCCATACGTGGCTCGCGTGTGGGCTCAGGTCCCATGCGCTGGAGCGAGCGGGGAGAACCCGCCCCCAGGCGCCACGTGTCCTACTGGTGCGTCAACGGACACGAGACCCGACCGTCGTTCGCGCTCGACGCGCAGCAGCCCGCCACCTGGGACTGTCCCCGGTGCGGCCTGCCCGGCGGCCCGGACCCGGAGAACCCGCCGGACCCGCCGAGCATCGAGCCGTACAAGTCGCACCTGGCGTACGTGAAGGAACGCCGCAGCGACGACGACGGGGCCGCGATCCTGGCGGAGGCCCTGTCGCGGCTGCGCCAGGTGCGCGGTGAGACCGAGTCGCCGCCAGCCGCGCTGAGTTAGCGCAGGCTGCGCAGGGTCGGCCCGACAGCGGTGGCTGCCGCCCGGTCGAGCAGCCACAGGGTGCGGTCCACCCCCCGTACGCCGGCCGCCGGCACCTGTACCGGGCCGGCGCCCGCCAGTGCGACCCCGACCGCACGGGCCTTCTGGGACCCCGAGGCGATCAGCCACACCTCCTCCGCCGTGTTGATCGCGGGGAGGGTGAGCGTGATCCGCACCGGCGGCGGCTTCGGGCTGCCCCGTACCGCTGTCACCGGACGGGATTCGTACCCGGCGGGGGACTCGGGGAACACGGACGCGACGTGGCCGTCCTCGCCGACGCCGAGCAGCAGCACGTCGAGGTGCGGCAGTTGCTGGTGACCCGGCCGCGAGGCGGCGGCGAGCTCGTCGGCGTACCGGGCGGCCGCGGCCTCGGGGTCGTTGCCGTCCGGGCCGTCGGAGGCCGGCATCGGGTGCACCCGCGCCGGATCCAGCGGTACGGCGTCCAGCAGCGTCTCGCGGGCCATGGTCTCGTTGCGCTCCGGGTGTCCGCGGGGAAGGAACCGTTCGTCGCCCCACCACGCGTCGACGTGGCGCCAGTCCACCGCGTCGCGGGCCGGACTGGTCTTCAGCGCCCGGTAGACCGCCCCCGCGATCCCGCCGCCGGTGAGCACCACGGAGGCTTCGCCGCGGGCCGCCTGGGCGTCGATCAGTTTGGTCAGCAGCCGCGCCGCCACCGCCTCGGTGAGCAGCGCGGGGTCGGCGTGCACCACGATGTCGGTCGTCAACGGGCCTCCTCGGACCACCCGGGACCCGCCGTGGTGGCGTCGCGGAGGCCCGGTCCGGCCTTCCCGGCTCGGCCGGTCACGCGGTCGCCTCCTCTGGGCGCTCGGCCAGCGCCGGGTCGTGCCAGATGTGCTCGCGCCGTGCCGGCCGGGACGCCAGGCCGCGGACCCCCGCGGCCGCGGCGAGGGCGGCGGCGTACACCTCGTCGGCGTCGAGTCGCCGCAGCTCTTCGGCCAGCTCCTCGCCGAGCGCCCGGTCCAGCAGCGGGAGGATACGGTCCGGGAAGCCGGTACGACGCAACACGGCTGTGCCGCCGGTGCGGGTCAGGGACGTCTTCATGCTGTCGCCGAAGCCGAACTCGACCTCTCTGAGCTCGTCGCCCTTCGGGACCAGCTTCGGCTTGATGCCGAGTCGCGCCTTGAGCCACCCGGCGAGCAGCATCCCGCCCGGGTCGGTGTCCGGCGCCGTGATCTTCGCGCTCCTGGGCGGTGTGTCCAGGGTGTCGAAGGCGCCGGCGATCAGGGTGCGCCAGCCGGTGATCCGGGTCCATGCCAGGTCGGTGTCGCCCGGCGCGTAGTCCTCGGCACGGCGGTGTAGGGCGGCCACCGGGTCGGGAGCGTTCGCCGCGTCGGTCACCCGGCGGTCCGCCACCACCCCCAACGGGTCGTACGCGATCCGCTCCGGCGGCTCGCTGTGCCACCAGGTCACCACCGGTACGTCCGGCGCCAACAGCGGCAGCGCGACGGACTCCGCGTGCAGCGCGAGCCGGCCGTGCATCCGCATCACCACGGCCTCACACGGGCCGAGCCGGCCGCCTACCACGATCTCCGCGTCCAGTCGCGAATCCTGGTCGAGCACGTTGCGGCGTACCACGAGGAGCACCCGGATGGGGTGTTGCTGCGCCGCGATGGTCGCCGCCGCCTCGGCCTCGGAGACCCGCTTCTCGTCGGTGACCACGATCAGGGTCAACCCGAGCCCGCTGGTGACTCCGCCGGCCGACCGCCGCTCCTCGGCCAGCCGCTTCACGACCTCGCCGCCGGTGGTGTCCCACAGCGCTACCACGCCTGCCTCCTCACGGTCGCCGCCAGGCGCGGCCCTCGGCGGCGAGCATCTCGTCGGCGGCCTTCGGCCCCCATTCTCCCGACCGGTACGGATGCGGCTTCGACCCGTCCCAGAACTCCTCGAGCGGGTCCACCACGCGCCAGCTGGCCTCCACCTCGTCGGCGGTCGGGAACAGCGTCTTGTCGCCCAGCAGTACGTCGAGCACCAGCCGCTCGTACGCCTCGGGGCTGGACTCGGTGAACGCCTCGCCGTACAGGAAGTCCATCGAGATGTCGCGTACTTCCATCGTGGTGCCGGGCACCTTGGAGCCGAACTTCAAGGTGACGCCCTCGTCGGGCTGCACCCGGATCACCAGCTGGTTGTGGCCCAGCGACTCCACGTCGGCCCTGGCGAACGGCAGGTGCGGGGCCTTCTTGAACAGCACCGCGATCTCGGTCACCCGGCGGGGGAGCCGCTTGCCCGTACGGAGGTAGAACGGCACACCGGCCCAGCGGCGGTTCTGCACGCCGAGGCGTACCGCGGAAAAGGTCTCAGTCGTGGAGTCGGGCGGGACGTTCTCCTCCTCCAGATAGCCGGGCACCCGCGCTCCGGCGACCCAGCCTTGCGTGTACTGGCCGCGGATCGCCTGCCGGGCCGGGTCCTGCGGCAACGTGATCGCCCGCAGCACCTTGAGTTTCTCGGTACGGATCTCCTCCGAGTCGAAGCTCGTCGGCTCCTCCATCGCGGTCAGCGCGAGCAGCTGCAGCATGTGGTTCTGCAGGACGTCACGCGCCGCGCCGGCAGTGTCGTAGAAGCCGGCCCGGGTGCCGATGCCGCCGTCCTCGGCCATGGTGATCTGCACCGAGTCGACGTACAGCGAGTTCCACACCGGCTCGAACAGGGCGTTCGCGAACCGCAGCGCGAGCAGGTTCTGGATGGTCTCCTTGCCGAGGTAGTGGTCGATCCGGTAGACGTCCTGCGCGGTGAAGACGTTGTCGACCAGGGAGTTCAGCTCCCGGGCGGTGTGCAGGTCGCTGCCGAACGGCTTCTCCACCACCACCCGCCGCCAGCCGCCCGAGCGGTCGTTGTCGGCCATGCCGGTACGGTCCATCTGCTTGAGCACCGTCGGGAACATGGCGGGCGGGATCGACAGGTAGAACGCCGCGTTGCCGGGGATCCCGTGCGTGTCGTGCAGCTTCTCGAGTTGCGCGGCGACGTGGTCGAACGCCGAGTCGTCGTCGAACGAGCCGCCGACGAACTTGATGTTTCCGGCCAGCCGCGCCCACACCTCGTCGCGCCACGGCGTACGGGAGTGCTCCTGGGCGGACTTGCGGGCGACATCCTCGAAGTCGCCGTGCCCCCAGTCCCGCCGGGCGAAGCCGACCAGTACGAAGCCGGGCGGCAGCAGCCCCCGGTTGGCCAGGTCGTAGATCGCCGGGAGCAGCTTCTTGCGGGACAGGTCGCCGGTGACGCCGAAGATCACCAGGGCGCAGGGCTCCGGGATCCGGGGGAGCCGGCGGTCCTGCGGATCACGGAGCGGGTTTCCGGTCACTGTCCCCCCAGAGAACGGGCCGCCTCCAGCAGCTGTGCGACGCCGGCGGCGCGGTCGGTCAGGTGCAGCCGTACCACCGGGCGGTCGCGGCTGGTCAGCGCCTGCAGGTCACCCGCGGCCTGCGCGGCCTGCAACGCGCCGAAGCTGTACGACTGGCCCGGCACCGCCAGGTCCTGCGGCACCGCGCCGGTGATCTGCAGGAACACACCGTGCTGCGGGCCGCCCTTGTGGTACTGCCCGGTGGAGTGCAGGAACCGCGGCCCCCAGCCGAAAGTGACGGCATGTGTAGCGGAGGCGCCGAGTCCCGGGCGTGACGCATCGAGGGAGTCGGCGCCTCCGGTGTGTCCGGCGAGCAGGTGCCGCAGCCGCGCCACGTCCGCGTCTGCCACCCGGTCCAGGTACGCCATCACGGCGAGGTATCCGTGGTCGCCCACCGCGTCCAGGGTCGCCCGCAGCGTCCCGTCGAGATCGTCGGCGGAGACTCCGGACAGCCAGCCCCGCACGGCGCCGTCCGTGAAGCTGGGCGCATCCGACGGTGGCCCGGCGGCGAGGATCCGCTTGGTGTTGTCCTTGCTCTCGGCCACGTTGGGCTGGTCGAACGGCTCGATGCCGATCACCCGGGAGGCGATCGCGGTGGCGTACTCCCAGGTGAGGAACTGGGCGCCGAGCGGACCGTTGACCGCGAGGCCGTCGCGAAGCACCCGGGTGTGCGGCGCCTCCGCCGGCAGCGCACCGCCCACCGTCGCGAACAGGACGTCGGCGCCGGTTGCGCCGGGCGCGTCGGGGGACTCCAGCACCACCGGCAGGATCCCCTTGCCCTGCTTGCCGGTGGACTCCGCGACCAGCTGTTCGATCCAGTCGCCAAGCCCCACGATTCCGGTGCCGTCGTCGGCGATCGCGAGCTTGTCCCGCCCCGCGGTGGCGGCGGCGCCGAGCGCGGCGCCGAGCGCCAGCGCCGGGTTGTCCTCGTCGTCCGCGAGCGACTCCGCGAGGGCCTCGGCCTGGTCGATCAGCTCGGCGACGTCCACGCCGGCCAGCGCGCTCGGCACCAGGCCGAACGCGGTCAGCGCGCTGTAGCGACCGCCCACGTCGGGGTCGGCGAGGAAGACCTCCCGCGCGCCTTCCTGCCCCGCCGACTCGGCCAGCGGAGAACCCGGGTCGGTCACCAGCACGATCCGCCTCGCCGGGTCGATCCCTGCCCGCCGGAACGCCTCGGTGTACGCCCGCCGGTGGCTGTCCGTCTCCACAGTGGACCCGGACTTGCTGGCCACCACCAGGACCGTACGGTCGAGCCGGTCGGCCAGCGCCGAGGCGACCTGACCGGGGTCGGTGGTGTCCAGCACCGTCAGCGGTACGTCGAGCGTACGGGTGATCACCTCGGGGGCGAGCGACGAGCCGCCCATCCCGGCGAGCACCACGTGGTCGACGCCCTCGTCGCGCAGCGCCGAACGCAGCGCGGTCAGCCTGGGGACCAGCTCCCGGCTGCGGGTGAACGTGTCGATCCAGCCGAGCCGGGTCTTCGCCACGTCCTCGGCGTCCGGACCCCACAGCGTCGGGTCCTTCGCCGCCAGCTTCGCCGGTACGCCGTCCGCGACCAGCCGCGCTCGGGTCTGTGCCGCTCCGGGGACCGCCGCCGCGCCGGCGACCCGCAGTCCGGCCGCGGCCTCGACCTCGGCGGCCTCGCCACCGGCCCCGCCTGGCGAGCCCGACGATCCAGCCGGGCCCGGCGAGCCGGCTGGCGGTCGATCGCCGAAGCCGGTCACCTGGCGGCCTCGGTGTCGGCGGGCTCGCTCTCGGCGGGCATGGTGGTGGCGTCCTGGAAGCCCGGGGCGGCGCCGGCCGCGGACAGCTGCTCCTTGACGCTGTCCAGCAGCTCGTTCCAGCTGGTGGCGAACTTCTCGACGCCCTCGTCCTCGAGCACCTTCACCACGTCGTCGAGGTCGACGCCCGCGGCCGTGAGGTCGTCGAGCAGCTGCTGCGCCTCGGCGTACTGCCCGGTGACGGTGTCGGGCCTGGTCTCGCCGTGGTCGGCGTACGCGTCGATGGTGGCGGCCGGCATGGTGTTGACGATGCCGGGCGCGATCAGCTCCTCGACGTACATCACGTCGCGGTACTCGGGGTTCTTGGTGCTGGTGGACGCCCACAGTGGACGCTGCGGCCTGGCTCCCGCGTCGGCGAGCTGCTTCCACCGCTCCGAGGCGAAGACCTTCTCGTACCGCTGGTACGCCAGCCGGGCGTTCGCGATCGCCGCCTTGCCCGTCAGGTGCTTCGTGTCGCCGCCGAGCTTCTCCAGCCGCTTGTCGATCTCGGTGTCCACCCGGGAGACGAAGAACGAGCCGACCGACGCCATCACGGACAGGTCGTGCCCGTTGGCCTTCGCCTGCTCCAGGCCGGCGAGGAACGCGTCCATCACCTCGTCGTACCGGTCCAGGCTGAAGATCAGGGTCACGTTGACGCTGATCCCCTCGGCGAGGGTGCGGGTGATCGCCGGCAGGCCGGGCCTGGTGGCCGGGATCTTGATGAACAGGTTCGGCCGGTCCACCAGCCACCACAGCGCCTTCGCCTCGGCGACGGTCCGCTCGGTGTCGTACGCCAGTCGCGGGTCCACCTCGATGGAGACCCGGCCGTCCTGGCCGCCGGACGACTCGTACGCCGGCCGCATCACGTCGCAGGCCCAGCGGACGTCGTACGTGGTGAGCGCCCGGGCGGCCTCGTCGATGGTGACGCCGCGTACGGCCAGCTCCCGGATCTGGTCGTCGTACTGGTCGGAGTCGGACAGCGCCTTGGCGAAGATGGTCGGGTTGGTGGTGACCCCGACGACGTGCTTCTCGCGGCGCAGCTGGTCGAGGTTGCCGGTGGCCAGCCGCTCGCGGGACAGGTCGTCCAGCCACACGGCGACGCCCGCGGCGGACAGTTCAGCCAGTCGGTCGGTCATGATGCGTATCCCCTCCTGCCCGGGCCGGGCGGGCTCCCCGGCTCCCGGACGGACTGCTCGATCGGGCGGATTCAGTTGGCTGCTTTCTCGATGCTGCGGCGCGCCGCGGCGACCACCGCGTCGGCGGTGATGCCGAACTGCTCGAACAGCACCGCGTACGGGGCGCTGGCCCCGAAGTGCTCCAGGCTGACCGATTCGCCGGCGTCGCCGACCAGGTCCCGCCACGGCATCGCGATGCCGGCCTCCACCGACACCCGGGCGCGTACGGCGGGCGGGAGCACCTCATTGCGGTACCCCTCGTCCTGCGCGTCGAACCACTCGCGGCACGGCATCGACACCACGCGGGCGGCGACCCCGTCGGCGGTGAGCCGTTCGGCGGCCGCGACCGCGAGCTGCACCTCACTGCCGGTGGCGATCAGGATGACCTGAGGCTCGGCCGCGCCCTCAGAGCTGTCGACCAGGACGTACCCGCCCCGCTGGGCTCCGGCCACGGAGTCGGCGTCGAGCACCGGGAGGTTCTGGCGGGTGAGGCACAGCGCGGTGGGCCGGTCGGTGTGCTCGAGGGCCTTGCGCCAGGCGACCGCGGTCTCGTTGGCGTCGCCGGGGCGTACCACGTCGAGGCCGGGGATGGCCCGCAGCGCGGCCAGGTGTTCCACCGGCTGGTGGGTCGGGCCGTCCTCGCCGAGGCCGATCGAGTCGTGGGTCCACACGTAGATGCTGGGCAGCTTCATCAGCGCGGCGAGCCGTACCGCCGGGCGCATGTAGTCGCTGAACACCAGGAACGTCCCGCCGTACGGCCGGGTGCCGCCGTGCAGCACGATGCCGTTGAGGATCGCGCCCATCGCGTGCTCCCGGACCCCGAAATGCAGGATCCGCCCGTACGGGCTGCCGGCGAACTCCTTGGTGGAGTGCTCGGTGGGCAGGAACGACGGCTCGCCCTTCATCGTGGTGTTGTTGCTCTCCGCCAGGTCGGCCGAGCCGCCCCACAGCTCGGGCAGCACCGGCGCCAGCTTGTTGAGCACCTCGCCGGACGCCTTGCGGGTCGCCATGCCCTTCGGGTCGGCGTCGAAGGCCGGCAGGGCGTCAGCCCAGCCTTCGGGCAGCGCCCGTGCGGAGAGCCGCTCGAACAGCGCCGTGTGCTCCGGGTTGGCCGAGGCCCAGGCGTCGAAGTCGGTCTGCCACTCGGCACGCGCCTTCGCCCCCCGGTCACCGACCGCCCGTACGTGGGCCAGCACCTCGGCGTCGACCTGGAACTTCGCCTCCGGGTCGAAGCCGAGCAACTTCTTGGTCGCGGCCGCCTCCTCGGCGCCGAGTGCGGAGCCGTGGATCTTGCCGGTGTTCTGCTTGTTCGGCGCCGGCCAGCCGATGATCGTACGCAGCGAGATGAACGACGGGCGGCGGGTCTCCGCCTTCGCGGCCTGCAGTGCGGCGTGCAGCGCCTCGACGTCCTCCCGGTACTCGCCGGTCTCGGTCCAGTCGACCTTCTGCACGTGCCAGCCGTACGCCTCGTACCGGGCGGCGACGTTCTCGGAGAGGGCCACCGCGGTGTCGTCCTCGATCGAGATGTGGTTGTCGTCGTAGATCACGACCAGGTTGCCCAGCTGCTGGTGGGCGGCGATCGCGCTGGCCTCGTGGCTGATGCCCTCTTCCATGTCGCCGTCGGAGGCGAAGACGTACACGTGGTGGTCGAACGGGCTCTCGCCGGGCGCCGACTCGGGGTCGTACAGGCCGCGCTCGCGGCGGGCGGCCATCGCCATGCCGACCGCGTTGGCCAGGCCCTGGCCGAGCGGGCCGGTGGTGGTCTCCACGCCCTTGGTGTGGCCGTACTCGGGGTGACCCGGGGTGAGCGAGCCCCACTGCCGCAGCGCGGCCAGGTCGTCGAGCTCCAGGCCGTACCCGGCCAGGTAGAGCTGGATGTAGAGGGTGAGGCTGGAGTGGCCGCAGGACAGTACGAACCGGTCCCGGCCGGCCCACGACGGGTCGGACGGGTCGTGTCGCATCATCCGCTGGAACACCAGGTACGCCGCCGGCGCCAACGACATCGCCGTACCGGGGTGGCCGTTGCCGGCCTGCTCCACGGCGTCCACGGCCAGGACTCGGATGGTGTCGACCGCACGCCGGTCAAGATCCGACCATTCGAAGCGCGTGCCACTCTCGGTCACTTGCGGGTCTCCAGTTCTCTGTGGGTGATCGCGGCGGGCGGACCCCCGGATCCAACCGCGAGACAGGGGCGTCGGTCACGGTACGTCATTTGCCCCGCGTCGACCCTACCGAGCGCGCCCGCTTCGTGAGAGGCGGTCCCACCCCGGCTCACACTGGCTTACCCTGCCGGCCGCGTCGCCGTACCCCCGATTACCCTGTCTATACGATGAGCGCGCTGACCGGGCAGGAGCATGCCGTGGCAGAAGCCGTCCGGTCCGTGCCGGTCGGCCCGCCACCGCAACCTGTGGTGCGACCGGCCACCTGGCTCGACGTGTTCCGTGCGTACGTATCGCTCACCAAGCCGCGGATCGTCGAGCTGCTGCTGGTCACCGCGGTGCCGACGATGTTCCTCGCCGCGCGCGGTGTCCCGGGGTTGCTGGACGTCCTGGTGGTGATCGTCGGGGGAGCGCTGTCGGCGGGCAGTGCCAACGCGCTCAACTGCTACATCGACCGGGACATCGACCAGGTGATGCGGCGCACGTCGCGCCGGCCGCTGCCGCAGCACACCGTGGAGCCCCGCGCCGCCCTGGTGTTCGGCCTGGTGATCGGCACCGCGTCGGTGCTGCTGATGGGCTTCGCGGCCAACCTGCTCGCCGCGGTGCTGACCGCCGGCGCGATCTTCTACTACGTCGTGGTCTACACGCTGCTGCTGAAGCGGCACACGGTGCACAACACGGTGCTCGGCGGGGTGTGCGGCGCGATGCCGGTGCTGATCGCCTGGGCGGTGGTGACCGGCTCCCTCGCGTGGCCCGCCTGGGTGCTGTTCGGCGTGGTGTTCTGCTGGCAGCCGACCCACTTCTGGGCGCTCGCGATCAAGTTCAAGGACGACTACGCCGCGGCGAACATCCCGATGCTGCCGGTGGTCGCCTCGCTCACCAGGGTGGGAGTGGAGTCGCTGGTGTACGCGGTGCTCACCGTTGCCTGCTCACTGCTGCTCTGGCCGGTCGCCGCATCCTGGGGGTACGCCGTCGCGGCGCTCGTGCTGGGCGCCCTGCTGATCGCCGAGGCGGCCAAACTCCTGATCCGGGTGCGCCGGGGCGAGGAACCCAGGCCGATGCGGCTGTTCCACTGGACGAACACGTACCTGACCTTGCTGTTCGTGGCTGTGGCCGTCGACGTGCTTATCCGCTGATTCGCCCGATTCAAGGTTGAGTGCGACCTCAGCCGTTCGTACGATACTCGCGGTAACAGCCGTCACATCCCCCGCGTAGTGCTGGTTGTCGATGCGTGCCCCGTGCTTACCGTGACCCCCATGGCTGATACCACGCTGGAAGTCGCCGACACCGATGTGCTGGCCAACGCGATGAAGGAATTCGCGTCGGCTCACGACGGCGCGAGCGCCGTCGTCGAGTACGTCGGCCGCCGCGGTGCCAGGATCGTACTGGCCGGTTCCGACGGCTCGTCCGCCGACGCATTCGCACCCGCCACCGACGTGGCACGCGACGCCTGCCGCGAGGCGGGGATCGACGTCGTGAACACCTGGGAGAACGAGTTGTTCGAGGAGATCCGCGCGCAGGCGTCGCTGTGGTGAGTGGCGTTCGGATCGCGCTCGCCACCTGTACCGACTTTCCCGATGTAGATCGCGACGACGCGCCGTTGCTCGCCCCGCTCGCCGAGCGGGGCGTCACGGCCACCCCGGCCGTCTGGGACGACCCCTCCGTCGACTGGGCCTCGTACGACCTCACCGTGATCCGCTCCACCTGGGATTACCCGCCGCGCCGCGAGGAGTTCCTGGCCTGGGCGCGGACCGTGCCACGGTTGGCCAACCCGGCCGACGTACTGGCCTGGAACACCGACAAGCGCTACCTCGGCCGGCTCGCCGACGCCGGTGCGCCCGTGGTGCCCAGCGCGTTCCTGGCGCCGGGGGTGCAGTGGCACGCCCCGGACGCCGGCGAGTGGGTGGTCAAGCCCACGGTCAGCGCCGGCAGCCGCGACACCGGCCGGTACGACCTCGCCGATCCGGTACAGCGCTCGCTCGCTTTCGAGCTGGTGTCCCGGCTACACGGCGTGGAGCGGGACGTGATGATCCAGCCGTACCTGTCCGCGGTGGCGGAACACGGCGAGACGGCGTTGCTGTTCTTCGGCGGCCGGTTCAGCCACGCGATCCGCAAGGGGCCGATGCTCGACGGGCCGTACGAAGGCGTACCGAGCCTGTACAAGTGGGAGGACATCCGTCCCCGTACGCCGTCGACCGCGGAGCGGGAGGTCGCCGAGAAGGTGCTCGCCGCCGTGCCCGACGCGGACCGGCTGCTGTACGCCCGGGTGGACCTGATTCCCGGCCCCGGCGGGCCGACCCTGGTCGAGCTGGAGCTCACCGAACCGTCCGTCTTTCTTCGTTACGACGACACGGCCGCCGTACGCTTCGCCGACGCCATCCTCGACCGGTTGGCGCCCGACGCCGGCTAGACGCTGTCGGGCTCGACGTCGCGGGGTTGCTCCCGGGTGCCGCGCAGCTCGGCCAGCTCCCGGCGGAGCGTACGCAGCTCGTCCATGATCAGCTTGCTCGCCGCGGCGTCCAGTCGCTCGTACTCCCGCACCTCGGCGCTCAGCTCGTCGGCGACCTCGTGCTCCATCGCGTTCACCACCACCGCGATGAACAGGTTCAGGGTGGTGAAGGTCGCGACCAGGATGTAGACCACGAAGAACGCCCACGCCACGGGCTGTTGCGCCATCACCTCGCGGGCGATGTCGGGCCAGCCCTCGAGGGTCATGATCTGGAACAGCGAGAACAACGAGGTACCGAAGTCGCCGAAGTACTTCGGGGCGGTCTCGCCGAAGAGCTTGGTCGCCATCACCGCGGCGACGTACAGGATCAGGGTCAGCAACATGCCGATGGAGGCCATGCCGGGCAGCGCCGCGAGCAGGGAGCCGACCACGCGCCGCATGCTCGGAATCGCCGAGACCAGCCGCATCGCCCGCAGGATCCGCAGCGCCCGCAGCACCGAGAACGACCCGCTGGCCGGCACCAGGGCGATCGCCACGATCACGAAGTCGAACACGCCCCAGGCGTCGGTGAAGAACCGCAGCCGGTGCGCGTACAGGCGCAGCGTCAGCTCCACCACGAACACGGCGAGGGCGATGCGGTCCAGCACGTGCAGTACGAAGCCGTACTCGGTGGCGAGGTACGTCGACGTCTCGCAGCCGAGGGTGATCGCGTTGAACACGATGACGCCGATGATGGCGTTCTGGAAGCGCGGGTGCTCGACCAGCGCGCGTACTCGTTCCCGGCTCACCTGATACCCCCGCGACGGACGGACGGCTCCCGCCAGGCTAGCGAGGCCGTCTGCGCAGGTCGCGGGCCAGGTCGAGAGGCCACGTCGCGGGCTCGCGTCGGCTCGCGGTCTGCCGCGGTAGTCAGGTCGCGGGGCGGCCGCGGGTGGTGGCGAAGAAGTGCAGCGCGGCGAGCCACACCGCGCAGGCGCCGGCCATGTGCGCCGCGACCAGCGCGATCGGCAGCGCCGTGAAGTACTGCACGAACCCGATCACGCCCTGGGCCAGTTCGACGCCGACCAGGATCGCGGCGGCGGTGATCGCACGGCGGCCCGCCCCGATGGCCCGCAACGCCAGCCACGCGGCGACCGAGAGGCCGATCAGCAGGAACACCGCGTCGGTGTGCAACTGCGCGACCAGCTCCGGGTCGAAACCCGTACGCGGGGTCTTCGGGTCGCCGGCGTGGGGCCCGCTGCCGGTGACCACGGTGCCGATGGTGAGCACCGCGATCGTGGTGACGACCACCGCGACGCCCAGCCAACGCACCGACCCGGCCGCGCCCTCCGCCCGTTCGCCGGCCGCCCTGGCCCACAGGAAGTACGCCGCCGCCAGCGCCGCCATCGACACCAGGAAATGCGCGGCCACCACGTACGGGTTCAAGCCGGTCAGCACGGTGATCCCACCCACCACTGCCTGTCCGAGCACGCCGCCGACCAGCAAGGCGGCCAGCAGCACCAGCCGGCGGTCTCGGGGGCGCCGCAGCAGGGCGGAGACCAGGGTGGCGCCGACGATCAGGACCACGAGGAAGGCGAGGATCCGGTTGCCGTACTCGATGGCGCCGTGGATGCCCATCGCGCGGGTCACGGTGTAGGACTCGCCGGTGCAACTGGGCCAGTTGGGGCAGCCGAGCCCGGAACCGGTCAGCCGTACCGCCCCTCCGGTGATCACGATCAGCACGTTGGCGACCAGTGAGGCGAGGGTGAGCCGGCGTACCAGGGCGGGGGAGGCGGACCACTGACGGGGGCGAGTCACGCCGTCATCCTAGAAACCCCCAGGTGAGGCCCGGGAGCCGGCTACCCAGCGTGACCCGGGTCACCGCCGCGCCCGTTTGCCACGGACCCCTGAAATACGTCACACTGGTGTTGTGAAAAACACGGCGACGCTCCGCGTGCCCGAGGTCTCGAAGACCCCGGACGGACGTACCCGTGACCGGGTCACCCAACTGCTGCTGGAGCACGGGAGTGCGACGGCGGCCGAGTTGAGCGACGAGCTGGGCGTCTCGCCGGCAGGGATCCGCCGGCACCTGGACGCGATGCTCGCCGACGGCCTGGTGACCAGCCAGATCCGGCCGGTACGCGGCGCCCGCGGCCGTGGCCGTCCGGCGCGCATGTTCACGCTGACCGAGGAAGCCCGGCTGACCTGCGCCCCGCACACGTACGACGACCTGGCTACCGCCGCGCTGCGGTGGATCGCCCGGCAGGGCGGCCGGGAGGCGGTGGCACGGTTCGCCGCCGAGCAGGTGGCACAGCTCGAAGACCGCTGCCGTACCGCCATGGAAGGGGCACGTGACGAGCCTCTCGCCAAGGCAGAGGCCCTGGCCGAGGCGCTGTCGACCGAGGGATACGCTGCCAGCGCGACCACGATCGCGACCGGCGGCCAGCTCTGCCAGCACAACTGTCCGGTGGCTCATGTGGCGGCCGAGTTCCCCCAGTTGTGCGAAGCGGAGACCCAGGTGATCAGCAAGCTGGTCGGCACCCACGTGCAGCGACTGGCCACCATCGCCAACGGGGACGGCGTCTGCACCACCCACATCCCGGATCCCCGCAGGTTCGCGCAACGACCTACCACGCCACGCAATGAACCGACACCTATCGCTCGGTGAGGAAGATATTTCGATGACTGACACCATTGGCCAGACCGCGCCTGTTCCTGTCACCCAGGAGGAGCACCTCGCCGCACTCGGCAAGTACCAGTACGGCTGGGCCGACTCGGACGTCGCCGGTGCCAGCGCGCAGCGGGGTCTGAACGAAGCGGTGGTGCGGGACATCTCGGCGAAGAAGAACGAGCCGGAGTGGATGCTGAAGCTGCGGCTGAAGGGCCTGAAGCTCTTCCACCGCAAGCCGATGCCGCACTGGGGCGCGGATCTCGACACCATCGACTTCGACAACATCAAGTACTTCGTACGGTCCACCGAGAAGCAGGCGGCGAGCTGGGAAGAGCTGCCCGAGGACATCAAGAACACGTACGACAAGCTCGGCATCCCGGAGGCGGAGAAGCAGCGCCTGGTGGCCGGCGTCGCCGCGCAGTACGAGTCCGAGGTGGTCTACCACAAGATCCGTGAGGACCTCGAGGAGCAGGGCGTCATCTTCCTCGACACCGACACCGGCCTGCGGGAGCACCCGGAGCTGTTCCAGGAGTACTTCAACACCGTGATCCCGGTCGGCGACAACAAGTTCGCCGCCCTGAACACCTCGGTGTGGAGCGGCGGCTCCTTCATCTACGTACCGCCGGGCGTGCACGTGGACATCCCGCTGCAGGCGTACTTCCGGATCAACACCGAGAACATGGGCCAGTTCGAGCGGACCCTGATCATCGTCGACGAGGGTGCGTACGTGCACTACGTCGAGGGCTGCACCGCGCCGATCTACTCGTCCGACTCGCTGCACAGCGCGGTCGTCGAGATCATCGTGAAGAAGAACGCGCGCTGCCGCTACACCACGATCCAGAACTGGTCGAACAACGTCTACAACCTGGTCACCAAGCGGGCCGTGGCCCACGAGGGCGCGACCATGGAGTGGGTCGACGGCAACCTGGGCTCCAAGGTCACGATGAAGTACCCGGCCGTCTGGATGGTCGGCGAGCACGCCAAGGGCGAGGTGCTCTCGGTCGCGATGGCCGGCGAGGGCCAGCACCAGGACGCCGGCGCCAAGATGGTGCACGCGGCGCCGCACACCTCTTCCACGATCATCTCCAAGTCGATCGCGCGGGGCGGCGGGCGTACCAGCTACCGCGGCCTGGTGCAGGTCAACGAGGGTGCCGAGCACTCGAAGAGCACCGTGAAGTGCGACGCGCTGCTGGTCGACACGGTCTCCCGCTCGGACACCTACCCGTACGTGGACGTACGGGAGGACGACGTGTCGATGGGCCACGAGGCGACCGTGTCGAAGATCAGCGACGACCAGCTGTTCTACCTGATGAGCCGGGGCCTGTCCGAGGACGAGGCGATGGCGATGATCGTGCGCGGCTTCATCGAGCCGATCGCCAAGGAACTCCCCATGGAGTACGCGTTGGAGCTCAACCGGCTGATCGAGCTGCAGATGGAAGGTGCCGTCGGGTGACCCAGAACGTCCAGGAGGCCATCTCGGAAGGTGCAGCACAGAAGGTGGCCAGTCACCTGCACCCGGCGGGGTCCTTCGAGGTCGACGCGCACCCGGTGCCGACCGGCCTCGAGGAGGTCTGGCGGTTCACCCCGCTGAAGCGGCTGCGCGGCCTGCTCGACTCGGCTCCGCTCGACGGCTCCGACTACGTCGTCGACGTACGGCTCGACCCCGCGGTCGCCGCGGAGTCCGTGCCGGGTGACCACCCGGCGAAGGGCTCGTCCGGGTACGTGCCGACCGACCGGATCAGCGCCCGGGCCTGGCAGGCCGCGGACAAGGCGTTCGTGGTCACCGTGCCGGCCGACACCGTCGCCGAGACGCCGTCCGTGGTCACGCTGCGGGGGACGAACGCCGCGACGGCGGCCGCCGGACATCTCGTGGTCGAGGCGAAGCCGTACAGCCAGGCGACGGTCGTGGTGCGGTTCGAGGGCTCGGCCACGTTCGCGGAGAACGTCGAGTACGTGGTCGGCGACGGCGCCCACCTGACGGTCGTCGTGGTGCACGGCTGGGACCGCGATGCCGTACACGCCACCCACCACCACGCCAAGGTCGGCCGGGACGCGAAGTTCAAGCACGTCGTGGCGACCATCGGCGGCGACCTGGTACGTGTCTCCTCCTCCGTCGAGTACGCCGGCACCGGCGGCGACGTCGAGCTGGTGGGCCTCTACTTCGCCGGCGCCGACCAGCATCTCGAACACCGGTTGTTCGTCGACCACAACGAGCCGCGCACGCGCAGCCGGGTGGACTACCGGGGCGCGTTGCAAGGCCGGGGCGCGCACACCGTCTGGATCGGCGACGTGCTGATCCGCAAGGTCGCCGAAGGCATCGACACGTACGAGAGCAACCGGAATCTGGTGCTGACCGACGGGTGTCGCGCGGACTCCGTACCCAATCTGGAGATCGAGACCGGTGAGATCGCCGGCGCCGGACACGCCAGCGCGACCGGCCGGTTCGACGACGAGCAGCTGTTCTACCTGCGATCGCGCGGAATCCCCTACGAGGAGGCCCGCAAGCTGGTGGTACGCGGCTTCTTCGCCGAGCTGCTGCACAAGATCCCGGTGCCGGAGCTGGTGGACCAGCTCACCGACGTGATCGACGAACGGCTGGCCAAGGCGGGCGCATGAGTGAGCTCGCCGAGTTCGTGAAGGTGTGCGCCGCGGCGGACGTCGAGTCCGGCACGACCGTACGTGCCGAGATCGACGATGTAGCGGTGGCGATCGTGCACGGCGAGGACGGGGAGTTCTACGCCATCTACGACGAGTGCTCGCACGCCGAGGTGCCGCTGTCGGAGGGCGACGTGGAGGACTGCACCATCGAGTGCTGGCTGCACGGCTCCCGGTTCGACCTGAAGACCGGCGACCCGACCGGGCTGCCCGCCACCGAGCCGGTGCCCGTGTACCCGGTCGACGTGCGCGACGGCGACGTGTACGTGTCCCTGAAACCGGCCAACGGCGTGGCTGCCCGGTAACCGCCCAGGCCCCGACGACCATGAACAGAGAAGATCAGGAGACAAGGACCCGATGAGCGTTCTCGAGATTCGCGACCTGCACGTGTCGGTGAAGACCGGCGACGAGGGGCTCAAGCCCATCCTCGACGGCGTCAACCTCACCGTACGGGCGGGGGAGACCCACGCCATCATGGGCCCGAACGGCTCCGGGAAGTCGACGCTGGCGTACTCCATCGCGGGCCACCCGAAGTACCAGGTCACGCAAGGCAGCGTCACGCTCGACGGCGAGGACGTGCTGTCGATGACCGTTGATCAGCGCAGCCGCGCGGGTCTCTTTCTCGCGATGCAGTACCCGGTCGAGGTGCCCGGCGTCTCGGTGGCCAACTTCCTGCGTACCGCCAAGACCGCGATCGACGGCGAGCCGCCGAAGTTGCGTACCTGGGTCAAGGACCTGCGTGGCTCGATGGAGAAGCTGGGCATGGACCCGGTGTTCGCCGAGCGCAACGTCAACGAGGGCTTCTCCGGCGGCGAGAAGAAACGCCACGAGATCGTGCAGTTGGAGCTGTTACAACCCAAGATCGCGGTGCTGGACGAGACCGACTCCGGCCTCGACATCGACGCGCTGCGGGTGGTCAGCGGCGGGATCAACCGGGTGAAGGAGAGCGGCCGCACCGGCCTGCTGCTGATCACCCACTACACCCGGATCCTGCGGTACGTGGCACCGGACTTCGTCCACGTCTTCGTCGGCGGCAGGATCGTCGAGGAGGGTGGCCCGGAGCTCGCGAACGCGCTCGAAGACACCGGCTACGAGCGCTACGTCGCCGGGGCCGGCCCGGCCAGAGCAGGCGGCTGAGGAGGTGACGACCCGATGGTGACAACGCCGTTGCCGGACGTGCCCACCTACGACGTGCTGAAGGTCCGGGAGGACTTCCCGATCCTCGGCCGCGAGATCAACGGGCACCCGCTGGTCTACCTGGACAGCGCGAACACCTCGCAGAAGCCGCGACAGGTGATCGACGCGCTCCAGGAACACTACGAGGTGCACAACGCCAACGTGGCGCGCGCCGTACACACTCTCGGCACCGAGGCCACCGAGGCGTACGAGGGCGCGCGCGGCAAGGTCGCGCGCTTCATCAACGCGGCGAGCACCGACGAGGTGATCTTCACCAAGAACTCCTCCGAGGCGATCAACCTGGTGGCGTACGGGTTCCTCAACACCACGGTCGGCGGTGGCGACGAGCGGTTCCGGCTGGGGCCAGGCGACGAGATCGTGATCTCCGAGATGGAGCACCACTCGAACATCGTGCCGTGGCAGTTGCTGTGCGAACGTACCGGCGCGACGCTGCGGTGGTTCTCCATCACCGACGAGGGCCGCATCGACTGGTCGCAGCTCGAAGAACTGGTCACCGAGCGCACCAAGATCGTGTCGTACGTGCACACGTCGAACATCCTCGGCACGATCAACCCGACCGCGGCGCTCACCGAACGGGCCCGGCAGGTCGGCGCGCTGGTGATGCTCGACTGCTCGCAGTCCGCGCCGCACATGCCGCTCGACGTCGCCGACCTGGGTGCCGACTTCATCTGCTTCACCGGTCACAAGATGCTCGGCCCGACCGGCATCGGCGTGCTGTGGGGCCGCCGCGAACTGCTCGCCGCGATGCCGCCGTTCCTGGGCGGCGGCGAGATGATCGAGAAGGTCGACCTGACCGGCTCGACGTACGCCCAGCCGCCGCACCGGTTCGAGGCCGGCACGCCGCCGATCGCCCAGGCGGTGGGCCTCGGCGCCGCCGTGGACTACCTGTCCTCGATCGGCATGGACGCGATCCGGTGGCACGAGAAGGCGCTCACGGCGTACGCCCTGGAGGCGCTGGAGACGGTGCCCGGGTTGCGGATCATCGGACCCCGGGTGGCGATCGGGCGGGGTGGCACCATTTCCTTCGTGATGGACGGCATACATCCCCACGATGTGGGGCAGGTACTCGACGCGGGCGGCATCGCCGTACGCGTCGGTCAGCACTGCGCCCGGCCGACGTGCGTCCGGTACGGCGTGCCCGCGACCACCCGGGCGTCGTTCCACCTGTACACGACAGACGAGGAGGTCCAGGCCTTGGTACGCGGCCTCGAACAGGTCCGGAAGGTGTTCGACTGATGCAGCTCGACTCGCTGTACCAGGAGATCATCCTGGACCACTACAAGCGCCCGCAGGGCAAGGGCCTGCGGGAGCCGTACGAGGCTGAGGTGCACCACGTCAACCCGACCTGCGGCGACGAGATCACGCTGCGGGTGCACCTCGACCACGACCAGGTCGCGGACGTGTCGTACGACGGGATGGGCTGCTCGATCAGCCAGGCCGCCGCGAGCGTGCTGTACGAGCTGCTGCGTGGCAAGTCCGTCGCGGAGGCTTTCAAGGTGCACGACGCGTACACCGAGATGATCGGCAGTCGGGGGCAGCTCGAGCCGGACGAGAACCTGCTCGAGGACGCGGTGGCGTTCGCCGGGGTGTCGAAGTACCCGGGCCGGGTGAAGTGCGCGCTGCTGCCGTGGATGGCGTTCAAGGACGCTGTCGCGAGGGCGGCGGCGACGGAAGGTGGTGCCGAATGAGCGAAGAAGCAGCTGTCAAGGCCTCGGTCGACGACGTCGAGGAAGCCATGAAGGACGTCGTGGACCCGGAGCTGGGTATCAACGTGGTCGACCTCGGCCTGGTGTACGGCATCCACGTCGACGACGAGAACGTCGCCACCCTCGACATGACACTCACCTCGGCGGCGTGCCCGTTGACCGACGTGATCGAAGACCAGACCCGCTCGGCGCTGTGCCAGGGCCCCGGCGGCGGCGTGGTGCAGGACTTCCGGATCAACTGGGTCTGGATGCCGCCGTGGGGTCCCGACAAGATCACCGACGACGGCCGGGAACAGCTCCGCGCCTTGGGCTTCAACGTCTGAGCCGGTCATGACCGCGGGTACGGCGCAGCGACCTGACGCCGCGGTGCTGCGCCGGATCCGGCTGGCGCGCGACGCCATGGACCGCGACTGGTCGCAGCCGCTCGACCTCGACCGGGTCGCGGCCGAGGCGGGCTACTCGCGCTACCACTTCGTACGGCTGTTCCGCCGTACGTACGGGGAGACGCCCGGGCAGTACCTGAGCCGGCGGCGGATCGAGCGGGCGTGTGAGCTGCTCCGTTCGGCGAATCTCACCATCACGGAAGTCTGCATGCTGGTCGGCTTCACCAGCCTCGGCAGCTTCACCACCCGCTTCAAACAGCAGGTCGGCATGACCCCCACCGAGTACCGCGTGCGGGAGCGCAAGGACGCGCCGCCGCCTATCCCCGGTTGCTACGTCCTGTACTGGCAGGGCGGATTTCGCGCATAGCCGCTGACCGACTGCGCAAGATTCGAGAAGTCGCGTCGTCAGGCGCCGCCTAGCGTGAGATGCGACGGACCACGACGTCTCACCAGGAGTGACAGATGATCACCAAACTCGGCATCGTGACGGTATGGGTGCTCGACCAGGATTCGGCCAGGGACTTCTTCGTCGGCAAGCTCGGCTTCGAGCTCCGCGACGACATCACGCTCGGCGACGGCGGGATGCGCTGGCTCACGGTCGGCCCCAAGGGCCAGCCGGACGTGCGGTTGACCCTCATGAAGCCGGGGCCGCCGGCGCACGACCCGGAATCGGGGGAGCAGCTCAAAGCGCTGATCGGCAAGGGGGTGATGAGCGCGGGCGCGTTCAACACCGACAACTGCCGCGCCACGTACCAGGAGCTGGTGGCACGAGGCGTCAGCTTCATCCAGGAGCCACAGGACCGCCCGTACGGCGTGGAAGCGATCTTCCGTGACGACTCCGGCAACTGGTACAGCCTCACCCAACCCCGCGACCAGCTCGACGAAACCAAGCCCTGGAGCTGAGCGCACAGAGGGCGGCACCGTGGATGCGGTGCCGCCCTCAGTCGTTGGTCAGGGCTTGCGGATGCCCCGACCCGCGGCGAGCGCCCCGACCGTGGCGATCACCGCGCTGATCGCGAGTGCCCACAGGATCGGGGTCGGCTCCAGGTCGCCGAGCGCCAGGCTGCGGGAGCCCTTGATCGCGTAGCTCAGCGGGTTGACCTTCGCGATCGCCTGCAGCCAACCGGGCAGGCTCTCCAGCGGCGCGAACGCGTTCGACGCGAACATCAAGGGGAACACCGCGACCATGCCGATCATCTGCATCACTTCGAGGTTTCGCACCCAGGTGCCCAGCGCCATGAACAGCCAGGACAGGCCCCATCCGACGATCAACGCCAGCAGCATCGCCGCGAGCGTGCCGACCACGCCGCCGGCCGGGCTGAACCCGAACAGCACCACGGCGCCGACCAGCAGCATGGACAGCTGGATGGTGTTGCGTACGACATCGAAAATGCTTCTCGCCGTGAGCAGCGAGTACATGCTGATCGGCAGCGACCGGAACCGGGCAAGCGCCCCGTTCTTCAGGTCGTTCGCGAGGCCGGCGCCCGCCCACATCGCGGCCTGGCTACCGGTGGTCACCAGGATCGCCGGCATCAGGTAGTCGATGTAGTCGACCCCCTTCGGAAACCCGGGGGCGAACGCCATGCCCTTGAACACCTGGCTGAACAGGGTGAGCATGATCAACGGCTGGATCAGGCTCATGATCAGCAGCCGGCGGTCCTTCAGCGCGTTCATCGAGCGGCCGGTCAACACCCGGATCTGGGTCAGGTACGAGCTGCCGCCCCAGTCCCGGGAGTCCGCCACCGGAGGAGTGGTCCCGGTGGAGGCGGGGGTGGTGGTCACAACGGTCATTACGATTCCTCGTCGTCGTCGGGGTCAGGCTGCGGCCTGGTGGGTGAGGGTCAGGTAGACGTCGTCGAGCGTCGGTTCGTGCAGGGCCAGCTCCGCCACGTCGGCTCCGGCGTCGTCGAGGGCGCGTACCACGGCGGCGAGGGAGTTCGCGGCCTCGACCGGGATGGTCACGGAACGGTGCGGCGGCTCGTGGATCGGGTCGAACCCGGCCCTACGCAGCGACGCCAGTGCCGCCGGTACGTCGTCCGCGTCGGTGAGCGTCAGGGCCACGGTGCGCTGGCCGATGCTGGCCTTGAGCTCGGCGGCGGTGCCGGCGGCGACCACCTTGCCCTTGGACAGCACGGTGATCGAGTCGGCGAGCCGGTCGGCCTCGTCGAGGTACTGGGTGGTCAGCAGCACCGTGGTGCCGTCGTCCACCAGCTTCTCGACCACATCCCACATGCCGAGCCGCCCGGTCGGGTCCAGGCCGGTGGTCGGTTCGTCCAGGAACACCACGTCCGGGTGTCCGACCAGGCTCGCGGCCAGGTCCAGCCGGCGCTTCATTCCACCGGAGTACGTACTGACCTTGCGGTCGGCGGCGTCGGCGAGATCGAACAGGTCCAGCAGCTGCCTGGCCCGCTCCACGGCCTGCCGTTTCGAGGCGCCCAGCAGCCGGGCGATCAGCACCAGGTTCTGGATCCCGGTGAGCAGCTCGTCGACGGAGGCGAACTGGCCGGTGAGGCCGATCCGGGACCGTACCTGGTGGCCCTGCGACACCACGTCGAAACCCGCGACGCTGGCCTTGCCCGCGTCCAGCGGCAGCACCGTGGTGAGCAGGTTGACCAGCGTGGTCTTGCCCGCCCCGTTGTGGCCGAGCAACCCCATCACGGTGCCGCGCGGCACCTGGATGCTCACCCCGTCCAGCGCTGTGACGTCGCCGAACGCCTTACTGACGTCGGTCGCGTCGATCATCAACTCGGTCATTCATCCCCCTGTGGGTGCTTGAGAACGCCATGCAGAAAAACGTCGATCACGTCGTCGATCTCGAGGTCGTCGACGTCTTGCGGGCGGCCGATCCGGCCCGCGAACTGAGTGCTGAAGACCATGAACAGGAACATCTGGGCGGCCCGCCTCGCCGGCAGCCCGAGCCTCGCGGCGTCCGGGCCGATCAGGTCTACCAGTGCGTCGATCGATTCGCTAATCCATTTCTCGCGGTCTCCGACCTTGCCGCCGGGGATCCGCTTCGGCTTGTACCCGGTCGCCATCAGGCTGTGCATCAGCGCACCGATCTCACGCATCCGCTCCGCCATCGAGCGCCCGACCCGGTCCAGCCGCTCGGCCAGGGCGAGGTCATGGGGCACGGCGCGGATCATGGCGATGCCCCGGTCCTGCTGCATTACCTCTTGGACGCAGGCGGCGATCAGCTCCCGCTTGTCGGCGAATGCGCGGAACACCGTGCCTTCGGCGATGCCCGCGGCGGCGGCGATCTGGCTCGTCGTCACGTTCATGCCGTGCTCGGCGAGCAGCGGCAACGTGGCCCGTACGATCGCGGCACGCCGATCCTCGGAGTTCATCGCCGGGGCCCGCCGGCGCACGGTGGAGAGTTCGTCCATGCCGCCGATAGTAATGAGTGAGGACTCACTCCGTCAATGAGTGAGGCCTCACTCACATTTTCAGGTGCTTCGTAGCCTCCCTGACCGACAGCGGCGAGAGCTCGTTGTCGGCGACGAAGCGGCGTACCGCGTCGGGGTCGGTACGGGCGTACTGGCGCAGCGCCCAGCCGATCGCCTTGCGTACGAAGAAGTCGCGGTGGCCGGCCTGGGTACGGCAGTACCGGAACAGCCGTACGGCGTCGGTGTCGGTCTTGTAGTTGAGCTGGTGCAGCAGCGCGGTGCGTACCAGCCAGAGGTTCGGCGATCCGATCCAGGCGTCCATGACGGCGACCAGCTCCCGGTGCCGGGTCACCAGCGAGCCGACCACCCGGGTGGCGAGCGGATCCACCGTGTCCCACCACGATCTGGTCGTGATCAGATGTTCCGCGGTGGGCAGGAAACCGGCCGACAGCCGGGCGGCGTGGCGGACCAGCTGATCGGTGGCGAAGTACTGGTACTCCCGCTCGGGCAGCTCCCAGCAGGCCCGCGCGATCGTACCCAGCGCGGCCTCGTCAGGCTTCGGTACGCCCGCGAGCACCCGCCGGTCGATCGCCCTTCGCCGGGGCATCGTGATGCCGAGGCAGTCGAACTGGTCCCGCAGGTACGCCGCCATCTGGGCGCCGCGTACCGGGTCGCGGGCCTCGGCGTACGACATCTGCAGCCGTTGCAACAACGCAGCCGTCACCGGCCAAGGATGTCAGCCGGGTACGGTGCCGACCATGGCGACACGACCGGCGGCGGGTGGCGGACGGATCGTCGAGGTGCCGCCGGAGCGGCTGCGGCGGTGGCTGGACAACTTCGCCGAGCGACACGGCGGCGTACCGGCCGCGGAGCCGATGCCGGACGGGCTGCGGCTGGTCGCGGCGGACGGCGGCATCGCCGAGTGCGTCCTGCCGTTCGGCGGCTCGGCTGCCGACCCGGACGAACTCGTCGCCGCGGCCGAGCGGCCGCGGCGGATCGGGCTGCTGCTGGCCAGGCGCGGTGCGTTCGGTGTCGGGATCGCCGACGGGCCGTCGCTGGTCACCAGCAAGATCGAGCGACGGTACGTGCAGGGGCGTACCGCCGCGGGCGGCTGGTCCCAGCAACGGTTCGCACGGCGGCGGGACAACCAGGCGCGGCAGTCCGCCGGGGCCGCCGCCGAGGTGGCGGCGCGGGTGCTGCTGCCCGAGCTCGACAGCCTGGTGGCGGTCGTCCTCGGCGGTGACCGTCAGGCGGTCGACGCGGTGCTCGCCGACCGGCGGCTCGGGCCGGTGGCCGACAAGGTCGGAGGGTGGTTCCTCCCGGTCGCCGAGCCCCGGCGGGAGGTGCTGGCCGATGCGGTCGGCCTCGCCCGCCAGGTCCACATCAGACTGCTCGACCGACCCTGACGGGACGCCAGATCAGACCCCGTGGAAGGTGTCGCACCGCTTCGGGTCGCCCGACTGCTGGCCGGTGGTGAACCAGTGCTGCCGCTGCTCACTCGAGCCGTGGGTCCAGCTGTCCTGGTTGATCCCGCCGCCGGATTTCTTCTGGATCGCGTCGTCGCCGACCGCGGCCGCCGCGGTCAACGCCTCCTGGATGTCCTGGTCGGTGATCGCGTCGAACAGCTTGTTGCCCTTCATGTCGGTGGTCTGCATGGCGTGCGCGGCCCACACGCCCGCGAAGCAGTCGGCCTGTAGCTCCAACATGATCGAGTACTTGTTGGCGTTGTTCGGGTCCCGCTCCTGGGCGCGCCGTACGTCGTCGGACGTGCCGACGAGGTTCTGTACGTGGTGCCCGTACTCGTGGGCGAGCACGTACGCCTCGGCGAACTGTCCGGGGGCGCCGAACCGGTTGGCCAGTTCGTCGTAGAAGCTCAGGTCGATGTAGACGTGGCTGTCGGCCGGGCAGTAGAAGGGGCCGACGCCGCTGTCGGCCTGGCCACAGCCGGTGTCGACGGAGTTGGAGAAGTACCGCGTCGTGGCGCTCTGGTACTGCGTACCGAGGGTGTCCGGCAGCGCCTCCTGCCAGTACGCCTGGATCGAGTTGACGTAGAGCAGGCCGCGGCAGTCGGCCCGGTCGAACCGGTCGGCGTTGCTCGCGGCGCACACCTTCGACAGGTCGTCGCCGGAGTTGTCGCCGCCGCCGGTGAGGCCGCCTCCGCTGAGCCCGTTGTAGCCGAGGAAGCCGAGCACGATCACGATCAGCAGGCCGATCAGCCCGCCGCCCATCCGGCCGCCCGGAATCGGGATCGGAAAGCCGCCACGCCCGAAGCCGCCCCCGCCTCCGCCGCCACCGCGCATGTCCTCGACCTGGCTGGTGTCCAGCTCGGCGTCGTCATTGAAGTCGGGCATTGCTCCTCCACGCACTGCACACGCAGCCCCGGGTGACTGCCAGGAACAGGGTATTCGGACCCCCGGTCGGCCGATGTGCCCGGACTCGACATGCCCGTTGGCAGTTGTCTTCAACCAGCCAAGTCCTTGCGGAACTTTTCGATTTGTGGCATATAGATCACAATCACTTGAAACCGACCCTGGGGAGGCGTTATGCGAAAGATCAACGCATGGGTACGGATACTGCTCGGCGCCGTGCTCGCCGGAGTCACCGCGGTGGCCGTCGCCCCGTCGGACCACGCGGCCGCGGCCGGCGGCATCGAGGGCATCGACGTGTCATCGCACCAGGGCAACGTGGACTGGGGCGCGGTCGCCGGCGCCGGCATCCGGTTCGCGTACGTGAAGGCGACCGAGGGGACCAGCTACCAGAACCCGTACTTCGCCCAGCAGTACGTCGGCTCGTACAACGCGGGGATGGTGCGCGGCTCGTACCACTTCGCGTTGCCGGACGCGTCGAGCGGGGCCGCCCAGGCGGACTACTTCGCCGATCACGGCGGCGGCTGGTCGGCCGACAACCAGACCCTGCCCGGCAGTCTCGACATCGAGTGGAACCCGTACGGGGCCACCTGTTACGGCCTGTCGCCGGACCAGATGGTGGGCTGGATCGCCGACTTCGTGAACCGGTACCGGGAGCGCACCGGCCGCGACGCGGTGATCTACACGGCGGCCTCCTGGTGGAACCAGTGCACCGGATCCAGCACCGCGTTCGCCGGCACCGACCCGCTGTGGGTCGCGCACTACGGAGTGGACTCCCCGAACCTGCCGGCCGGGTGGGGTTTCTACACGTTCTGGCAGTACACCAGCACCGGCAGCGTCCCGGGCGTCGGTGGCAATGTCGACCGCAACGTGTTCAACGGCGACGAGTCCCGGCTGCTCGCGCTCGCCAACAACAGCGCCTGAGACCGCGATGGAGGCCGGTGAGGCGCCCGTCTCACCGGCCCTAATCGCTGGCCCGCCCCCGGTAGACTGGTCGGCGTGTTGGCCTCCAGAGATTGACCAGTTGCCCGCCAGCCGATTCTGCGGCTGGCGGATCCGTGTGCCCTGAGCACCTGAGGTCATCTCCCGTCGACCCGAGAGCGAGCCGCACTCCATGATCACCGCCGCCGGCCTGGAACTACGCGTGGGCGCCCGTACGTTGCTGGGCGAGACCACGCTGCGAGTGCAGCCGGGAGACCGGATCGGTCTGGTGGGCCGCAACGGCGCCGGCAAGACCACCACGTTGAAGGTGCTCGCCGGGGAGTCCCTGCCGTACGCCGGGCGGCTCGACCGCCGGGGACCGGTCGGCTACCTGCCGCAGGACCCGCGTACCGGCGACCTGCACGTCACCGCGCGGGACCGGGTGCTCTCCGCCCGCGGCCTGGACACCCTGCTCGACGAGCTGGGCAAGCTGCAGACGGCTCTGGCCGAGACCGCCGACGCCGCAGAAAGAGATCGACTGGTACGCCGCTACGGCACCCTCGAGGACCGGTTCGCCGCCCTCGGCGGGTACGCCGCGGAAGCCGAAGCCGCCCGGATCTGCGCCAACCTCGGCCTCGCCGACCGGATCCTGAAGCAGCCGCTGAGCACCCTGTCGGGTGGTCAGCGGCGGCGGGTCGAGCTGGCCCGGATCCTGTTCAGCGACGCGTCCAGCGACGGCACCGGCGGCACCCTGCTGCTCGACGAGCCCACCAACCACCTCGACGCCGACTCGATCACCTGGCTGCGGGGCTTCCTCGGCGGCCACAAGGGCGGCCTGATCGTGATCAGCCACGACGTGGAGCTGCTCGACGCGGTGGTGAACAAGGTCTGGTATCTCGACGCCAACCGCTCGGTCGTGGACTTCTACAACGTGGGTTGGAAGACGTACCTGCAGCAGCGGGAGACCGACGAGCGGCGCCGCCGCCGGGAGCGCGCCAACGCCGAGCGCAAAGCCGGTGCCCTGATGGCGCAGGCGGACAAGATGCGGGCCAAGGCCACCAAGGCGGTCGCGGCGCAGAACATGGCGAAGCGGGCCGAGCGGCTGCTCACCGGCCTGGAACACGAGCGGGCCGGCGACAAGGTCGCGAAGGTACGTTTCCCCACCCCTGCCTCGTGCGGCAAGACGCCGCTGATGGCGAACGGCCTGTCCAAGTCGTACGGGTCCCTGGAGGTGTTCTCCGGGGTGGACGTGGCGGTGGACAAGGGCAGCCGGGTGGCCATCCTCGGGCTCAACGGCGCAGGTAAGACCACCCTGCTGCGACTGCTCTCGGGCAAGGAGTCCCCGGACACCGGCGAGGTCCAACCGGGCCACGGCCTGCGGCTGGGCTACTACGCACAGGAGCACGAGACCCTCGACACCGACCGTACGGTGCTGGAGAACATGCGTACGGCAAGCGGGGCAGCGTACTCGGACACCGAGTTACGCAGGATCCTGGGTGCGTTCCTGTTCAGCGGCGACGACGTGGCCAAGCCGGCCGGGGTGCTCTCCGGTGGCGAGAAGACCCGGCTCGCGCTCGCCAGCCTGGTGTGCTCCGGGGCGAACGTACTGCTGCTCGACGAGCCGACGAACAACCTCGATCCGGTGAGCCGGGAGCAGGTGCTGGACGCGATCGCCCACTACCCGGGTGCGATCGTGCTGGTCACACACGACCCGGGAGCGGTCACCGCGCTGCGGCCTGACCGGGCGATCCTGCTGCCCGACGGGGTCGAGGACGCCTGGAGCGACGACCTGCTGGAACTGGTGGAACTGGCCTGAGCCGGCCAGGTCACCAGCCGGCTAGGTCACCAGCCGGCTAGGTCACCAGGGCCACGGAGATCGCCACGGCGGTCAGCGCGCCCGCCGCGGTGAGCAGCAGGGGAGTGGGCACCGGCGTACCTCCCTGCCGCTCGGGGGCGACCGCGGCGATCGTCAACCACGGGAAGAACGCCAGCCAGGAGTGCTCGATGCCGCCCCGGGCGAAGCCGGCCAGCACCGAGAACAGGATCGCCGCGCCGGCGCCGACCAGGAACGGCCACGCGGGAGTGTTCCGGAGTTTGCGCAGGCTCGCGATCAGCGCCGGCCCCGTCACCAGCAGTAACGCGACCAGGCTGAGCGCCGCCCACCACAGCGCCGAGCGGTACGGCTCCACCCGCACCGCGTAGTCCAGCTCCGCCGCCACGAGCCCTTCCACCCAGTTGAAGCCGAGCGCCTGGGCCACCAGGATCGGCACCAGCGCCCCGATCCCGGTCAAGACGTTGAGCAGCGGCCGCCGTCGCGCGAAGTAGAGCAGGATCACGGACAGGCCGAGCCAGGCGGCGGCGTACGCGAACATCGCCGCCGTACCGAGCAGCAGGCCGGAACCGACGCCGCCGATGGCGGCCGGCCAGCCCCGGTGCCGGGTCGCCCAGGCGCCGGTCACGATCATCGCGGCACCGAGCGTGGCGGCCAGGACGTCCGGGTGCAGCGCCCAGAGACCGTACGGGGCGAGCACCAGCACCGGCAGGTAGCGGCGCGCGGTCAGGTCGCCGCACGCGTTGCGCAGTGCCGTGAGCACCAGCGGCACCGCGAGCGCGCCCCCGGCGGCGAGCAGCAGTCCGAGGCTGACGTCGTCGGTCAGGCCGATCCGCTGGGTGGACCACAACAACAGCACCGGGCCCGGTGGATGACCCCGGCTGTGCCAGCTGTGGCTCGCGGTCTCGGCGGTGAAGCGGTGCAGCCAGGCGTACGGGTCGTCGCCGATGCCGGGCACGTCGGCGGCCGGGCCGTTGCGGTCGTGCAGCGGCGCGGTGATGCCGGCCAGGCCGTTGCGCAGCGCGAGGCTGACGGTCCACGCCAGCGTGCCGAGGTAGCTCAGCGTCAGCAGGACCCGCCACGGGACCCGCTCGAAGACTCCCCGGTGGGCCAGCAGCAGCACGGCAGCGGCCACGACGATGGCGACCGGGGTCGCGGGGGAGAGCCGGACGGCGTACTCCCCGAGGAAAGGTGGGCTCGACGTGCCGACCCGGGCGTGCGCGACCAGGGTAAGGAGGCAGATGCCGATGCCGAGTAAGGCCAGAAGCGCCCAAAGCAGCAGATCGCGCCACTGCCGGCGCCCCGGTTCGCTATCGCTGCCCACGGCGCATCACCGTAACCGAAGGTCGCAGGTCGATCGATGTACGCCGGGCCGGACGGAGTCGACCCTTCGGTTACTCGACAAGATCTGCGTGTCGGTTGTCTCTCCTGAACGAGTGGCGCATGATCGTTAGTGGCGGTCTAATGAATGGGATCGTCGAACCGCTCACTTCTCCTAGACGTGAGGGATACAACATGGCAGCCACCGGCACCACTACCACCGCCCCGAAGGGTCGCCGGATCGTCGGCGCGGAACGCGCCTCACTCGCCAGCGACCTGGTCAAGCGGTACACCAGCGGTGAGAGTATCCGCGCTCTCGCCTCTTCCACCGGCCGCTCGTACGGCTTCGTGCACCGGGTGCTCACCGAGTCGGGTGTGCAGCTACGGCAGCGCGGCGGCGCCCGGCGTCGCAAGAGTTCCTGACACCCAACCCCCCGCTATCGGCCGCCGGCGCGGCCTCCTCAGCTGTTCCTCACCGCGGCCACTCTCGCCAGCCGCGCCCCGTGGAGTGTGGATGACCGGATCGACCGGGGTCCGACTGGACCAAGACGGTCCGGTCGCCACTGTGACGTTGTGTCGACCCGAATCCCTCAATCCCCAGACTCCGGCGCTGTGGCACCGGCTGCGTGACATCGGCCGCGAGCTGCCCGGCGACGTACGGATCGTCGTGGTCCGCGGCGAGGGCCGTTCCTTCTCGGCCGGCCTGGATCTCGCTGTGCTGTCGGGCGAACTGTCGCCTGCTGAGGCGGGCCGGCTGCCGGGCTCCGAGCTCGAGGACCGGATCGCGACGTACCAGCAGGGTTTCGACTGGCTGCGGCGCGCTGATCTGGTGTCGGTCGCGGCGGTGCAGGGGCACGCCGTCGGCGCGGGCTTCCAGCTCGCGCTCGCCTGCGACCTGCGGGTGCTCGCCAGCGACGCCAAACTGTCGATGGCCGAGATCCGGTTCGGCCTGGTGCCCGACCTCGGCGGCACCAAGCGGCTGGTCGACCTGGTCGGCTATGCGCGGGCCCTGGAGATCTGTCTCACGGCGCGGCAGATCGACGCCGAGGAGGCGTACCGGATCGGTCTGGCGGCCCTCGTGGTGGCCCCGGCGGACCTGGACGGCGCCGTCGCGGACCTGGCCTCCGCGCTGGTCAGCGCCCCGCGGGGCGCGGTGTCGGAGATCAAGTCGCTGCTCGCCGCCGCGGCCGGCCACTCGTACGCCGAGCAGGCGGCGGCCGAGCGGGAGGCCCAGGCCCGCCGGATCCGTGATCTCGCCGACCTCGGGGAGTAATCCCGGCCGACCAGGAGTTGTCGCAGGTGTGATGCAGACTGGTCGCGGAGGTGGCGGATGACGGGACCCATGGGTGCCGGGATGATGGGTACGGGCTGGGGTTTCCTGCGCTCGATGCGCAACGAGGAGACCGTGAAGGACCGGCGGGTCAATCGGGAGACCGTACGCCGGATCTTCACCTTTGCCCGGCCTTACCGCCGCGACATCGTGGTGTTCCTGGTGGTCGTGGTGCTCTCCGCGGTCGCGGGGGTCGCGACGCCGGTGCTGGCCGGTCGGGTGATCAACGCGATCACCGGCGGCGGAGACAGCCGGCTCGTGATCATCATCGCGGGGTTGATCGCCGGGCTGGCGTTGCTCGACGCCGGATTCGGGCTGGTGCAGCGGCTGTTCTCCTCCCGGATCGGTGAGGGCGTGATCCTGGATCTGCGGCGGGAGGTCTTCGACCACGTGCAGCGGATGCCGTTGCAGTTCTTCACCCGTACCCAGACCGGGGCGTTGGTGAGCCGGCTGAACAACGACGTGATCGGGGCGCAGCGGGCGTTCACCTCGACGTTGTCGGGCGTGGTCAGCAACGTGATCGCGCTGGTGCTGACCGCCGGCGTGATGTTCGCGTTGTCCTGGCAGATCACGCTGATGTCGCTGGTGCTGCTGCCGCTGTTCATCATCCCGGCGCGGCGGGTCGGCCGGCGGCTGGCCGAGATCACCCGGGAGAGCTACCAGCTCGACGCGAAGATGAACGCCCAGATGACGGAGCGGTTCGGCACCGGCGGCGCGCTGCTGGTGAAGCTGTTCGGGCGGGCCGACGAGGAGACCCAGGAGTTCGCCGAGCGGGCCCGGCGGGTGCGCGACATCGGCGTGCTCTCGGCGATGTACTCCAGCGCGTTCTTCATCGCGTTGACGCTGGTCGCGACGTTGGCCCAGGCCCTGACGTACGGGCTGGGCGGCTGGTTCGCCATCTCCGGTACGGTGACCGCCGGCTCCGTGGTGACGCTCGCGCTGCTGCTCACCCGGCTCTACGGCCCGCTCACCGCGCTGTCGAACGTACGGGTGGACGTGATGAGCGCGCTGGTCAGCTTCGACCGGGTGTTCGAGGTGCTCGACCTGAAGCCCAACGTGGTGGACAAAGCCGACGCCGTTCCGTTGCCGAGCGGGCCGGGGCGGATCGAGTTCCAGGACGTGACCTTCCGGTATCCGGCCGCCTCCGAGGTGTCGCTCGCCTCGCTGGAGGACGTCGCCGTACTGGACCGGACCACCAACGAGCCGGTGCTGCGCGGTGTGTCGTTCGCGGTCGAGCCCGGTCGGCTGGTCGCGCTGGTCGGTCCCTCCGGAGCCGGCAAGAGTACGACGTCGATGCTGGTGCCGCGGATCTACGACGTCACGGACGGGGCGGTGCTGGTCAACGGGGCCGACGTACGGGACGTGACCGCGGAGTCGTTGCGCGGCGCGATCGGCGTGGTCACCCAGGACGCCCACCTGTTCCACGACACGCTGCGGGCCAACCTGGCGTACGCCCGACCGGCCGCCACCGAGGACGAGCTGTGGGAGGCGCTCGACCGGGCGCAGCTCGGTGCGCTGATCCGCTCGTTGCCCGACGACCTGGACACCGTGGTGGGGGAGCGGGGATACCGGTTCTCCGGCGGCGAGAAGCAGCGGATCGCGATCGCCCGGCTGCTGCTCAAGGCGCCCAGCATCGTGATCCTGGACGAGGCGACGGCCCACCTCGACTCCGAGTCGGAGGCCGCGGTGCAGCGGGCACTGGGGGCGGCGCTGACCGGTCGTACGGCGTTGGTGATCGCGCACCGGCTGTCCACGATCCGCGACGCCGACGAGATCCTGGTGCTCGACGACGGAAAGATCGTGGAGCGCGGCCGCCACGACGAGCTGATCAACAGCGGCGGCCTGTACGCCGAGCTCTACCGCACCCAGTTCTCACAGTCGCCCCGCACCGCCGAGGCGGTTGCCGCCCCGGACCTCGCCGCCAGCTGACGCACTGGTCAGCCGGCGGCGACGTGGACTTCGGTCCAGCCCACGACGGGCTTCTGCCAGCCCGCGACGGGGTGGTGTCAGGCCGCGACGGCCAGCTCGGTGGTCACCGGGGCGTCCCAGTCGATCTGGTAGCGGTGCTGCCAGCCGAACATCTTCTCCGGCGTGAACGCCGTCCGCATCATGATCGGGAACAGCAGGTCCCGGAACACCCGCGCCACCGGCCCCGCCGCCTTGTCGCTGTTGGTACGGGCAGCCGCCGCGATCACCCGCTCCACGCGTGCCCGCCGCAGCGACCCGTACGCCGCGAACGCGTCGGTGTGGTGCGGCAGGTCGCGCAGGCAACGGGCGAGCTGGACGCCGCTCTCCACGGCCATCGACGCGCCCTGTCCGGAGCTGGGCGAGGTGGCGTGCGCGGAGTCGCCGACCAGCACCATCCGTCCTTTCGACCACGTCGGCACGGTCGGGATGTCCTCCATGCCTCCGGTGTTGATCAGGTCCTCGGGACGGGCCTGCTCCAGGATCCGCAGCGCCGGGAACTTGTCGCCGGCGAACAGCTGCTTCATCTCGGCGAGCCACTGCTCGGCCGGGATCGCCCGGGCGTCCGCTCCCGAGAGGGTTTCCCGCCTCGGAAGATTCGCGAACCAGCCCGCCCGGCCGTCGTCGAGCACCTGGTAGCCGAAGAACGCCCGCTTGCCGAACGCGAAGTGCATCGCGCCGTTCGTACTGGCCAGGCCGGTGTCGTACGCCCAGCCGCCGAGGCCGAGCAGGCCCACGTACCGGGGTCGGGGGGCGTCGGGGTCGATGATCTCGCGTACGGTCGAGCGGATGCCGTCGGCGCCGATCAGGATGTCGCCGGTCGCGGTGCTGCCGTCGGAGAACTGCGCGACGACGCCGTCGGCATCCTGTGACGCCGAGACCAGCCGCTTGCCGTGCTCGATCCGTACGCCCTGCCGGGCCGCCTCGTCGAGCAGGCCCCGGTACAGCTCGGGCCGCATCACGAGCTGGCTCACCGGCAGGCCAGGGAGCGTGTCCACCGCCGCCAGGACCTTGCCGTTGCCGGACTCCATCACCATTCGCGGCACCGGGATGCCGGCTTCGCGTACCACGTCGGCGGCGCCGATGATGTCGAGCGCGTTGAGCCCGTTCGGGGCGATCATCAGCATGCCGCCGAGTCCGTCCGCGTACGTGTCGTACGCCTCGTAGACCGTCGCCTCGACACCCGCCTTCCGCAGCGCCATCGCCGTCGCGGGTCCACCGATCCCGCCGCCGATCACCAGTGCGTTCCGTACCGCTGTCATCGCTTCTCCTCGTGCCACTCGCGCCAGGGCCGGGTGTAGTCCCGGTCCTTGATCGACTCCAACAGGTCTGCCACGAAGGACCGCTCGGCCTCGACCAGCGCGAGCCGGTAGTCCTCCTCGATCAGGAAGAACGGGTGCAGGCCCTGCTCGATGGCCTGCCTGGTGAGTGACCGGACCTCCTCGGCCTGGTCGTTGAGCGTCGCCAGCCGGCGCGCCAACAGCTCGGTCACGTCGTCCGGGGCGAGCGCCCCGAGCAGCGAGAGCGCGACGCCGAACAGCGGGTACTCCTCGCGGGGCACCGCCACGATCTCGCGCATCCAGTCGTCGAGCTCGCGACGCCCGGCGTCGGTGAGCGCGTAGACCGTGCGCTCGGGGCGCTGGGTGTCCCGTACCGTCTCCTGGGCTTCGATGAACTCGGCCCGGGCGAGTTGCTCGACCACCATGTAGAGCGAGCCGTGGTTGTACTTGATGTTGCGGTCCTTGCCGCGCTCCTTGAGTTGCCGGCCCAGCTCGTACGGGTGCATCGGCCGCTCGAGCAGGGACGCCAGTACGGCCAGTGCCAGCGGGTTGCCGACCTTCCGTCGCTTGGCCATGTCGCCTCTCCCAATTAGTTGGGACTGACTATACACACCGGGATAGTCAGCATCAACTATTGCACCGTGCGGCGAGTGAACGGCGCTGGCGGTGCGGGGCGGTGGATGTGCCGAGCGCCGGGTGTCAGCGGCGTACCGCGGCTTCGATCAGGTCGAGGACCGGGTCGAGGTCCTCGGTGTCGCGGCCGGTCGCCAGGTGCATCACCAGGCCGTCGTGGGCCAGCTCGAGCAGCTGCTGCAGCACCTCGACGGGTACGTCGTCGCGCAGCGTGCCGGCCTCACGTTGCCGCAGCAGGCGTTCCCGGGTGGCTTTCGCGACCGCGTCGGAACGCTGCGCCCAGCGCTTCGCGAACTCGGGATCGGTACGCAGCCGGCGCGACACCTCGAGCTGGGTGCCGAGCCAGCCGCCGACCTCGGGCTCGTCCGCGCGGGCCACCAGATCCCGCATCACCTGCACCAGGCCGTCCCGGGTGACGGTCTCGGCCATGGTGACGGCGTCGTCCTCGGCGACCGCCAGGAACAGTGACTCCTTGTCCCGGAAGTGGTGGAAGATCGCGCCCCGGGACAGCCCGGTCTCCTCTTCCAGCCGGCGTACGGTGGCGCCCTCGTAGCCGTGGCGGGCGAAGCAGGCACGGGCGCCGGCGAGGATCTCCCGGCGCCGGGCGTCGAGGTGGTCCTGGCTCACTCGCGGCACGTGTTGATCGTGACAGGGGCACCCGGGTTGTGCAATCCGTACGTACGGCTTGTCAGAAGGCGTCGCCGAACTGCAAGGATGTGCCGGTGAGCGAGATGCCGGATCAGGTGCTGCGGGTGGCGGCGATCCAGACGGAGTCGGTGCCGGGCGAGGTCGCGCACAACGCGATGACCGTGGCTCGGCTGCTGTTGCAGGCCGCGGACCAGGGCGTACGCCTGGCGGTGTTTCCGGAGCTGTTCCTGCCGGCATACCACCCGCCGGCGCTGGCGGAGAATCCGGACCGGTGTGACGTACCGGCGGACGAGCAGGACGTGGTCGCGGACCTGCGACTCGACCCGATCCGGGCCGCGGCACGCGAGGCGGGAATCGTCGCCGTGGTCGGCGCCAGCGTCTCGCGGCCCGACGGTGCCCGGCGCTGCACCGCGCTGCTCGCCGAGCCTTCCGGAACGATCCGGGCCCCGTACGACAAGCAGCACCTGTGCGGTCCCCACGAGCGGAACCTGTTCTCGCCGGGGAATCGGGCCTGCAGTGTTCAGGTCGACTCCTGGGTGCTCGGCTTGGGGATCTGCTATGACGGCTGCTTCCCGGAACACGCCCGTGCCGCCGCGCTCGACGGCGCACACGGCTACCTCTGTCCCAGCGGGTACGTCCTCGGCTCCCACCCACGACGCGACCTCTACTACCCGGCCCGCGCCTTGGACAACACGTTCTACGTGGTGTTCGCGAACCCGGTCGGCGGGGTCTCGCCGTGGCGGTTCGGCGGCGGCTCCGCGGTGTACGACCCACAGGGCCAACCGGTGAAGCGCGCCGACGATGTCACGGAGACCATCGTCGTGGCCGACCTCGACCCGGAAGAACTTTCCCGGGTACGCAACGCCCACACCATGCTGCGTGAGGTGGCCGCCTCTGGGGCCAACGTGGTCGGTGGGCGTACCACGATCGTGTGTTAGCCCTGGTCGGGGTCGTCCGCGGCGGCGCCGGTGGGCATCAGGGCCTCGTCGATGGTCTTGATCCACTGCGGGCTGGTGCTCCAGCGGCGGCCCCAGCTGGCGTACTCGCTGACCGCCTCCCAGATCCTGCGCTCGGCCGCGATGCTGCCCGGTAGCCGGATGCCCAGCGAGGCGGCCAGCTTGCCCCGCGACAGGTCGACCATCGCCTGCATGCCCTGCGAATACCAGGAGACGGCGGCGACGGCGCGGCCGTACCAGACCGGGAGCAGGCCCACCAGTGGGACCAGCCACCACAGCAGCGCCGGTTGACCGGACCAGATCGAGACCCCGATCGTGACCGGCGACAGCACGAGAGACAGCCAGATCAACGCCAGGAACAGGTCGAGGCGTACCCGGGCCTGCTGGATCTGGTCGACCGTACGCTGCTCGGCCACCGCGACCAGCCTGGTCCACAGGTCCACGGTGGAGATCCGGTACTGCTCCCAGCCGTACGTCTCGCCGGCTCGTAGGGCGTTGCCGAGGCGGGTCGGCAGCAGGTACTCCTCGGACCGCGGATAGCTGTTGAGCTTTCCGCGCAGTCGTAGCGCGGTCTCCTTGTCGGCCGCGGCGATCTCGGCGCGCAGGGCGTCCCAGCGGCGGCGCTGCCGCTGCTTGAGCGGGTCGGCGAGCGGCTTCGGCAGGGTGTAGCCCTCGAGCAGCCGGGCCAGCGGCAACGACACGCTGTCGAGCAGGAAGGACACCAGCAGCATCGCGAGCACGAACAGCGCCGCCTGACCCACGGTGTCCACTTCGGACAGCGTCTTCACGACCGGCTCGTGGTTGGCGGCCGGCAGCAGCACCAGCGCCACGAAGCTCACGCCGGCGGCACTCGGCAGCAGCCAGGACTCCAGATAGCCGGCCAGCCGGCCCCAGATCCCCCCGGAGACGTCCTTCACCTACTCCGTGCCCCCGTTGTCGTCCGGATCCCTCGCCGGCTCGCCGGGGTGGCCGCCCTGGCCTTCCCCGTACGGCGGGGAGGGTGCCGATTCGTCAGCGTCGCTGTCGTCGTGACCTCCGGGGTCCCGCGGGTCGGGTTCCCGCTCGCTTCCCGGATAGTGCTCGCTCATGGTCGCCTCCCGTCGTCTGGTCCACAGCCTATGGGCGGGTACGACAGTTACGGCAGCAACGAGTCGACAGCCCGATAGATCCGCTTCGCCGAGACCGGGTACGGGGTCTTGAGATGCTGCGCGTACAGGCTGACCCGGAGTTCCTCGATCATCCAGCGGACCTCGACCACGTCGTCGCGTTGCGTGCCGAGCTCCTCGGTCAACTCCCGGTACGCCTGCTGTACGTCGTGCACCCCGTCCATCAGCTGCCGGTCACGCGCGGGGTTGCCGGGCAGCTTGTCGAGCCGTACGCCGACGGCCTTGAGGTAGCGGACCAGGTCGGGCAGCCGTACGGCGCCGGCGTCGGTGACGAAGCCCGGGTAGACCAGGCCCGCCAGTTGCGCGCGGACGTCGGCGAGGGCGGCGGCGGTGGCGGGGTCCGGCGCCGTGAGACGGCGGCTGACCGTCGCGGCCTCGTCGAGGATCTGCTCCACCGTGGTGACGACGTCCAGCACTGCGTCGACCAGGTCGGGGCGTACCGCCTCGCGCAGCGTCGCGAAACCGGCCTCGTCCCACGCGGGTCCGCCGGCCCCGGCGACCAGCTCGTCCACGGCGGCGCCGGCGCAGTCGTCCAGCAGCGCGCCCACGCTGCCGTGCGGGTTGCGGGACAGCGACAGCTTCTGCCGGTTGGACAGCCGCCCCTGGGTGAACGTCACCGGGGACGGCAGGGTGAGCAGCAGCAGCCGGCGGGTGCCCTGCCACATCGCGTGCGCCTGCTCCGGCTCGGATTCGAACACTCGTACGCCGACCGCGGAACCCTCGTCGACCAGGGCCGGGTACGCGGTGACCCGGTGACCCGCTCGGTCCTGCTCGACGGTGCGGGGCAGCGTGCCGAACGACCATTCCCGCAGGCCTTGTCGCTCGATCGACTGCGCGGCCGCCGAGATGGTCTGGCGTACCTTCGGGGCCAGCTTCTGCCGCAGTACGGCCAGGTCGCGGCCTTCGGCGAGGGTGGCCCCGGATTCGTCGGTGACGCGGAAGTTAGGCCTCAGGTGCGGCGGTACGGCGTCGAGCTGCCAGGCGTTACGGGGCACGGTGACGCCGGTCAGCTCGTACAGCTCGTGCTCGACGGCGGCCAGCAGCGGCCCGTCGGGTCTCTCCGGCAGCCCGTCCAGTACGTCTGCGACGGTGTCCGGCACCGGTACGAAGTTGCGCCGCAACGGCTTCGGCAGCGACCGGAGCAACGCGGTCACCAGCTCGGCCCGCAGCCCCGGCACCTGCCACTCGAACGGCTCCGCGGGCACCCGCCCGAGCAGCGCCAGCGGAATGTGTACGGTCACCCCGTCGGCCGCCGTACCCGGCTCGAACTGGTACGTCAACCGCAGCCGCAGCCCGTCGCCGGCGTCCCAGACGTCCGGGTAGTCGGCCTGCCGTACGCCCGCGGCCGCCTCGTTGACCAGCATCGACGGGTCGAAGTCCAGCAGCGCCGGCTGATCCCTGCGGGCCTTCTTCCACCAGCTGTCGAAGTGCCGGCCGGACACCACGTCGGCGGGGATCCGGCGGTCGTAGAACTCGTACAGGGTCTCGTCGTCGACCACGATGTGGCGGCGGCGTACCCGGTGCTCCAGTTCTTCGGCGTCGTCGAGCAGTTCCCGGTTGGCGTGGAAGAACTCGTGCCGGGTCTCCCAGTCGCCCTCGACCAGGGCGTGCCGGATGAACAGCTCCCGGGACATCGCGGGGTCGATCCGGCCGTAGTTGACCTTGCGACGGGGGACGATCGGGACGCCGTACAGGGTGACCTTCTCGTACGCCATGACGGCGCCCTGGTTGCGCTCCCAGTGCGGCTCGCTGTAGCCGCGTTTCACCAGGTGGCCGGCGAGCGGCTCCACCCACTGCGGTTCGATCTTCGCGTTGACCCGGGCCCACAGTCGCGAGGTCTCGACCAGCTCGGCGGACATCACCCACTGCGGCTGCTTCCTGAACAGCGAAGACCCGGGGAAGATCGCGAACCGGGCGTTGCGGGCGCCGGCGTACTCCCGCTTCTCGATGTCCTTCAGGCCGATGTGCGACAGCAGCCCGGCCAACAGCGAGGTGTGAATCCGGGTGGCGTCGGCGGCCGGGGTGTCGAGCGGCAGGCCGAGGCTGCGCGCCACCTGCCGCAGTTGACTGTGCACGTCCTGCCATTCACGGATCCGCAGGTAGTGCAGGAACTCGGCCTTGCACAGCTTGCGGAACTGGTTGGAGGAGTGGTGTTTCTGCTGGTCATCGAGGTAGCGCCAGAGATTGAGGTACGCGCTGAAATCGGATGGGTGGTCCGTCGTATCGATGAACCGGGCGTGCTTCGCGTCGGCGGCCTGCTGGTGCTCGGCGGGCCGCTCGCGCGGATCCTGGATCGACAGCGCCGAGACGATCACCAGCACCTCGGGGACACAGTGGTTCTCCCCGGCCTCGATCACCATCCGGGCCAGCCGCGGATCGACCGGCAACTGCGCGAGCTGCCGGCCCAGCTTGGTGAGCCGCCCCCGCTCCAGCGCCCCCAACTCCTCCAGCGTGCGTACGCCGTCGGCGATGTTCCGCCGGTCCGGCGAGTCGATGAACGGGAACGTCTCGATGTCGCCCAGCCGGGCCGCGGTCAGCTGCAGGATCACCGACGCGAGGCTGGTCCGCAGGATCTCCGGGTCGGTGAACTCGGGCCGGCCGAGGAAGTCGTCCTCGGCGTACAGGCGGATGCAGATGCCGTCCGACAGGCGGCCGCAGCGGCCTTTGCGCTGGTTGGCGGAGGCCTGCGAGATCGGCTCGATCGGCAGGCGCTGCACCTTGGTGCCGCGGCTGTAGCGGGAGATACGTGCGGTGCCGGGGTCGATCACGTACCTGATGCCGGGGACGGTCAGCGAGGTCTCGGCGACATTGGTGGCGATGACGATGCGGCGGCCAGTGTGCGGCTGGAACACCCGGTGCTGTTCGGCGGCGGAGAGGCGGGCGTACAGCGGTAGGACCTCGGTGTTCGCCAGCTTCAGCTTGCGCAGTGCGTCGGCCGCGTCGCGGATTTCCCGCTCGCCGCTGGCGAACACGAGGATGTCGCCGGCCGGCTCGCGGCGCAGCTCCGCCACCGCGTCGCTGATCGCCTGGATCTGGTCCGCGGCGCCGGGCCCCGGTCGCGACGCGCCGTCGGCCTCTTCGGCCATCGGCCGGTAGCGCACCTCGACGGGGTACGTCCGCCCCGACACCTCGATGACCGGCGCCCCGCCGAAGTGCTTCGCAAACCGCTCCGGGTCGATCGTCGCCGACGTGATGATCAGTTTCAGGTCGGGACGGCGGGGGAGCAGCTGCTTGAGGTGACCCAGGATGAAGTCGACGTTGAGGCTCCGTTCGTGCGCCTCGTCGACGATCAGGGTGTCGTACCGGCGGAGGTCGCGGTCGGCCTGGATCTCGTTGAGCAGGATGCCGTCGGTCATCACCTTGACCATGGTCCGGTCGCTCACCCGGTCGGTGAACCGCACCTGGTAGCCGATCGTGCTGCCCAGCGGCGTGTCCAGCTCCTCGGCGATCCGCTCGGCCACCGTACGGGCGGCGAGTCGACGCGGCTGGGTGTGGCCGATCAGCCGCTCGGTGCCCCGCCCCAGTTCGAGACAGATCTTCGGCAGCTGGGTGGTCTTCCCGGAGCCGGTCTCGCCCGCGACGATCACGACCTGGTGGTCGCGGATCGCCTCCAGGAGGTCGTCCCGGCGCTGGCTGACCGGCAGCTCGCCGGGATACCGGATCGGCGGCGCCGCCCGCGGCTCGGCCGGCGTACGGTGCGACTCGCCGTCGCGCGGTCGCCGACGGCGGCGCGGTCGTCGCGGCGCGTCGCGCGCGGGCTGCTGTGGTCCGGACATACGGCGCCAAGGATATGCGGCCCGCCATGGGTGTCCGCCAGCGAATTCAACGAGCCGGCGGCCATTCGCCGAGCGGCTCGCCGATCTCCCAGTGGTGCCCGTACGGGTCCTCGATCCGGCCGAGCAGCCAGCCGTGCTGTTCCTCGGCGGGTACGACCAGGCGGGCGCCCTGCTTGACGGCCTGCTCGATGACGGCCACGGGATCGCCCACGACCAGGGCCAGCCGTACGGTGCTGCCGCTGAGCGTTTCGGGGCTGAAGTGCTGATGTTCGGGGGATTCGTCGGAGACCCAGAACGTGGCGTCGTCGATCGCCAGCTGGGCGACGACGGATTCGTGCTCGTCCGTGCCGCCGACACGGTGCAGCTCGGTGGCCCCGAACGCGGACTTGTAGAACTCGACGGCCTCGCGGCCACGGCGTACGGACAGTTCGGGGGAGATCGCGGTCATGACCTCATCCTGCCCCCTGATCCCTGCCGGCCGAAGACCTGTCGCAGCCGGTCGCGCCGCGCTTCGGCTCTCCGACGCCGCTACCAGCGGAGCCGGTACGCCCTTCCCACCAGGCCGAGTACGGGGGTGCCGCCGATCCGGACCAGCCTCGGCAGCCGCCGGCGGCGCGGTGGGCGGTGGCCGTCGTACCGCAGCAGGGCTTCTCTGCCGGCGAGTTCGATCGCCGCGAGCTGCGGTAGGCGCCGGGAGCCGTGCAGCCAGCGGGCGAAGTCACAGCCGTCCCGCAGGCCGCCCTCGGGTGGCCGGCCGGCGGCCCAGTCGACGAACACCGCGGGGAAGGTCCCGCCGAGTCCGGCGGCCAGCAGCGGCCAGTCGGTGGCGACCCCGGAGGCGCGCTTACGGAGCAGGGCGGCTGCGGCCGCTCGTACGGTACGCGGATCGAAGCCGTCCGGCAGCGGCGCGCCCGCCACCAGGGCGGCGACCAGCGCGGCCTGCCGGTCGGCGAGGCTGGCGGCACCGTGCTGGTCGCTGGTGGCCGCGGCGGGCGAAGGGCACCAGGATGAGGCCGGCGTACAGGGCGAGGAACTGCGGGCCGGTGATGCCCCAGGTGGCACCTGGCGCCGCGAGAACTGTCATGGGAACCCCCGAGGTCAGTCGGCCTGGTCGAGGCCGGTTTCGATGGCGTACCGGACCAGCTCGGTACGGTTGTGCAGCTGCAGCTTCCCCAGCGTGTTCTGGACGTGGTTCTGCACCGTACGAATCGAGATCACCAACCGCTCGGCGATCTGCTTGTACGTGAGCCCCTTCGCCACCAGCCGCAGGATCTCGGTCTCCCGCTCGGACAGCCGCGGCGTGTCGGCGCCGGCCGGCGGACCGGAGGCCAGTCGGCGGTATTCGCCGAGCACCAGGCCGGCCAGGCCCGGGGTGAACACGGCGTCTCCGGCGGCGGTACGGCGTACCGCGTCGATGAACTCGTCGCGGGCAGCCGACTTGACCAGGTAGCCGCTGGCGCCGGCCTTCACGGCGTCGAGGACGTCCCGCTGCTCGCCGCTGGCCGACAGCACCAGCACCCGGATGCCAGGTTGGGCAGCGGTGAGCTGCTTGATCGCGTCGACGCCGGACGAGTCGGGCAGCTGCAGATCCAGCACCACCAGGTCGGGTCGGGTGGCGGGCAGGATCCGCAGCGCCTGCGCGGCGTCGCCCGCGGTCGCCGCCACGTCGAACCCCGCCTCCGCCAGGTCCCGGGCCACGCCGTCGCGCCACATCGGATGGTCGTCGACCACCATCACCCTGGTCTTGCCGCCCTCGGTCACGACGTCAGCCTACGTACCGGGTACGGCCGGTGTGGGGGCGTCGATCGGCACCCGGATCTCGATCTCGGTGCCGCCCGCCTCGCTGGTGATCGTGATGCTGCCGCCCAGCTCCTCGGCCCTGCCCCGGATCGACTGCGCGATCCCGAGTCGGCCGGACGCCGCGGCCGCTTCCAGCCGGCCGTCCGGGATCCCGGGCCCGTCGTCCCGTACGGTGACCAGCGCGTCGTCGCCGTCGTGCTCGACGAGCACCCAGGCCCGGGTGCCGGCGGGGCAGTGGCGTACCACGTTGTCCAGGGCGCTGCCGACCGCGGCCGCCAGCTCGTCGGCCCGGGTCTGCGAGAGCAGCACCGGCTCGGCCGGCGTCGCCACCGTCACGGTCGAGGAGCTGAACCGTCCGATGCCGGTACGCAGGTCGGTCATGCCGTCCGCCGCGGGCGCCACTCCGGTGCTGACCAGGGCCCGCAGCGCAGCCTCCTGCTCACCGGCGAGCCGGCCCAGGTCCGCCGCCTCGCCGCCCAGCTCGGCACCCCGCCGCTGCACCAGCGCGAGCACCTGCAGCACCGAGTCGTGGATGTTGCGGGCGATCCGTTCCCGTTCCCGGATCGCGGCCTGCAGCTCGGTGGCCTGCTGCAGCCGCTCCTCGGCGTCGAACGCCAGCCGGCTCACGTGCCCGACCACCACACCGGCGAGCAGCATCAACGCCGTACCGGACAGGTTGCGGGGGTCCAGGCCGCCGCGTACCGAGATGTCGGCGGCACCCAGGATCAGGGCCGCGACCGTGCCGCGCCGCCGGCCGCCCGAGACCGCCCACGCCAGTACGGGTGCCCCGACCCAGACACCGGGCAGCGTGGACTCCCAGAAGTGGATGCCGCCGGGGCGTACCACCCAGCCGGTGGCGAGCAGGCAGGCCATCGCGACGCCGAGATCGGCGGTCAGCAGGGGCCAGCCGCGCCGCCGTGGCTCCCCGTACGCGTAGACCGCCGCAACGGTCCACACCACCATCACGACGAGTACGCCGATCCCCACGACGGGGTGGGCGAACTGCCGCAGGTTGAGCGCGGTGATCGTGCCCGAGTACGCCAGCGCGGCGAACCGGAACACCGCGAGCGCCCGCCACAGCGGCACCTCGAAAGCCACGTACCGATCATCGCATCCGGGGGCCATCAGGTCTTCCGCGTACCGCCGCACCGCGCACCGCCCTTCCGGTGAATGGTGCGGCGCCCGAGGCGGGTGCCGCATCGGTGGGGCCACCTGATGCCGGTTGCGTGAAGTGCCTAGTCGCACCTGGGTAGGTCGGCGGCGTGGCATGCCCGATGTGCCGGCCCGGCATCGAGCGATTGTGCCGATGCCCCGTACCGGATCGGGGCGCCACGCTGAGCGGCATGAAACGACTACGCGAAGGACGTCGTCATGTCGAGTGCTGATCCGAACCGAGTCGCCGCCGCACTGCAGGGGCTGGTCGCCGACGGGACCCTCTCGGGGCACCAGGCGCGCCGCGTCGAGCAGTCGCTGTCCAGCGGTCCTGCCGTCGGTCAACCGCCGCCTGCGCTCGGTTCACCCGTCACCACCGTGGTCGGTGCCGGCGGCCCAGACCACCCAGCCGCGCCTGGCACCGCAGCCCGAGCACCGGGGGCCGCAGCCCAAGCACCGGGCGCCGCCAGCCAGCCGCGTGGCTCCGGCGGACCGCAGCAGCACCGCACGCTGCTGCTGGAGATCGGCGGGTACGTCGGCGGTGCGCTGCTGCTGTCCGGCGCGAGCCTGGTGTTCGCGAACTACTGGACGGACCTGTCGCGCCCCGGCAGGTTGCTGGTGGCCTCCGCGACGTGCGCGGGCCTGCTGGCGATAGCGCTGCTGATCGGGTTGCGGCACGGCAGTCCGGTCGCGTTGTCGTCCCGCCGCCGGGTGGCCGCGACGCTCGCGGCACTCGCCTCGGTGGCGGCCGGAGGCGCCGCGGCCATCGCCCGGGAACTCCTGCTGGGCCCCGACGGCGACGCCTGGTACGGCCTGCTGATCGGCGCGGGGATCCTGACCGTGGCGCTGCCGCTGTACCTGCTGTTGCGCGGTGCACCGCTGCTGTTCATGGTGTGGTGCGCGGGGCTGAGCATGCTGCTGGAACTGTGGACCGTCTGGGACGACTTCGACTCGTCATGGAAGATGTCCCTCGCCATCGCCGGCTACGGGGTGCTCTGGTTGGCGGTCGGCGTGCTCACCCCGGTACGTGAGCGGGGCGCCGCGGCGGTGCTGGGCGGTCTCACCGGCCTGTCAGCCGCACTGGAGCTCGCCGCTGACGACGCCACCCGGGCGGCCCTGGGACTCGCGATCGGCCTGGTGCTGACCGCCGGCAGCTTCACCGGGTTCGCCCGGTGGCGCAGGTGGCCGTTCCTGGTGCCCGGAGTGCTGGTGGCGCTGAGCGTGCCTGCCGTCGCGTTCGCCACCTGGTTCGACAGTCTGCTCGCGTCGGGGATCGCCCTGGTGGTGGTCGGCGCGGCGCTGCTGGCGGCCGGGGTGTGGGCACTGTGGGGATTCCAGCGCGGCCGGCCCGGTCTCGTCCAGTCGCCCTGAGAACGAGCCGCTTCGCGGTGCGGGGCGCCGGTTCAGCGCCCCGCCGCCCTCGTGCGGGTCAGCTGGCGAGCATCTTGCGCAGTACGTACTGCAGGATGCCGCCGTGCCGGTAGTAGTCCGCCTCGCCGGGCGTGTCGATCCGCAGTACGGCGTCGAACTCCTTGTCGTCGGCCTCGACCTTCACGGTGCGGGGCGAATCGCCGTCGTTGAGCGCGGTAACACCCGTGATCTCGAAGGTCTCGGTGCCGGTCAGCCCGAGCGACTCCGCGTTCTGCCCCTCGGGGAACTGCAACGGCAGCACGCCCATGCCGATCAGGTTGGACCGGTGGATCCGCTCGTACGACTCGGCGATCACGGCCCGTACGCCGAGCAGCATTGTGCCCTTCGCCGCCCAGTCCCGGGACGAGCCGGAGCCGTACTCCTTGCCGGCCAGCACCACCAGCGGTACGCCGGCCTCCGCGTACGCCTGGGCGGCGTCGTAGATCGTGGTCTGCTCGCCGGTGAGGTGGTTGACGGTGACGCCGCCCTCTGGAAGCGGCTCAGCGCCGGGGGTCCGCAGTTGATTGCGCAGCCGGATGTTGGCGAACGTGCCCCGGATCATCACCTCGTGGTTGCCCCGCCGGGACCCGTACGAGTTGAAGTCCTTGCGGTCGACGCCGTGCTCGGTGAGGTACTTCCCGGCGGGGGAGTCGGCCTTGATCGCGCCGGCCGGCGAGATGTGGTCGGTGGTGACGGAGTCGCCGAGCTTGGCCAGCACCCGCGCCCCGGAGATGTCCGTGACCGGCTGCGGCTCGGGCGTCATCCCCTCGAAGTACGGCGGCTTCCGTACGTACGTCGAGTCGTCCGCCCACTCGAACGTGTCCCCCGTCGGGGTCGGCAGCGCCTGCCACTGCTCGTCCCCGGCGAACACGTCTGAGTAGTCCCGGGAGAACATCTCCGAGGCGATGGCGCTGCCGGTGACCTCCTCGATGTCCTGCGAGGTCGGCCAGATGTCCTTCAGGAACACCGGCTTGCCGTCCGAGCCCGTGCCGAGCGGCTCGGTGTTCAGGTCGATGTCCATCGTCCCGGCGAGCGCGTACGCCACCACCAGCGGCGGGGACGCGAGGTAGTTCATCTTCACGTCCGGCTGGATCCGGCCTTCGAAGTTGCGGTTGCCGGACAGCACGGAGACCGCGGTCAGGTCGTTGTCGTTGACCGCGGCGGAGATCTCCGGCTGCAGCGGTCCGGAGTTGCCCCAGGTTGAAACCGATCTTGTCGAGGTACGGGGTGAGCCCGGCGCGCTCGTAGTAGTCCATGACGACCTTGGAGCCGGGGGCGAGCGTGGTCTTCACCCAGGGCTTGCGGTTCAGCCCCTTCTCCACGGCGTTCTTGGCCACCAGCGCGGCGCCGACCATCACGTGCGGGTTGGAGGTGTTGGTGCAGGAGGTGATCGCGGCGATCACCACGGCGCCGTGGTCGAGTTCGAACTCCGTACCGTCGTCGAGGGTGACGCGGACCGGGTCGCTGGGCCGGCCCTTGGCGCCGGTCGCGGCGGAGATCACGTGGGGGGCGCCGCCGTTGCCGTTGTCGCCGTGGAACGCGGGGGAGTCGCTGGCCGGGAACGACTCGGAGGACGCCTCGTCCAACCCGGACTTGATCCCGTCACCGTCCACATAGGAGCCCAGTGCCTCGCGGAAACCCTCCTTGGCGATCCGTAGCGGCACCCGGTCCTGCGGCCGCTTCGGGCCGGCAAGCGACGGCTCGACCGTGGACAGGTCCAGCTCGAGCGTCTCGGAGTAGACCGGCTCGACGTCCGGGTCGTGCCAGATTCCCTGCTCTTTGGCGTACGTCTCGACCAGCGCGACCTGCTTCGCGTCCCGGCCGGTGAGCTGCAGGTAGTGGATGGTCTCGGCGTCGATCGGGAAGATGGCGGCGGTGGAGCCGTACTCGGGGCTCATGTTGCCGATCGTGGCCCGGTTCGCCAGCGGTACGGCGGCGACGCCGGGGCCGTAGAACTCGACGAACTTGCCGACCACGCCGTGCTTGCGCAGCATCTCGGTGATGGTCAGCACCAGGTCGGTCGCGGTGGCGCCTTCGGGCAGCGAGCCGTGCAGCTTGAAGCCGACGACGCGCGGGATCAGCATCGACACCGGCTGGCCCAGCATCGCCGCCTCGGCCTCGATCCCGCCGACCCCCCAGCCGAGTACGCCGAGCCCGTTGACCATCGTGGTGTGCGAGTCGGTGCCGACGAGAGTATCGGGGTACGCCACTGGGCCGTCACCGCTGTCGCGGTCGAAGATCACCCGGGCGAGGTATTCGATGTTCACCTGGTGCACGATCCCGGTGCCGGGCGGCACCACCTTGAACTCCCGGAACGCGCCCTGACCCCAGCGGAGGAACTGGTAACGCTCCCGGTTGCGCTGGTATTCGAACTCCACGTTGCGGGCGAACGCGTCCTCGCGGCCGAAGATGTCGGCGATCACCGAGTGGTCGATCACCAGCTCGGCCGGGGCGAGCGGGTTGACCTTCGACGCGTCGCCGCCCAGGTCGCGTACCGCCTCGCGCATGGTGGCCAGGTCGACCACGCACGGTACGCCGGTGAAGTCCTGCATCAGCACCCGCGACGGGGTGAACTGGATCTCCACACTGGGCTCCGCGGTCGGGTCCCAGCCGCCGAGCGCCCGGATGTGGTCGGCGGTGATGTTGGCGCCGTCCTCGGTGCGCAGCAGGTTCTCCAGCAGGATCTTCAGGCTGTACGGCAACCGTTCGGAGCCTTCGACCCGGTCGAGCTTGAAGATGTCGTACGTCGCGTCACCAACGGTCAGTTGGGTCTTCGCGCCGAAGCTGTCGAGGCTGGCCACGTCGCGCTCCTTCGTTGTGAATGATCCGCTTCTGCAGTCTCGCGCACGGCGGCCCGGCCCGCAGAGTTAGGCCACCCTCCGCTCGTACGCCCGCAACAAACCGTACGTCCGTCTTGTTTAACTCGCAAGGCCGTGCCAGGGTGTGGGAATGATCCATCACGTACAGCTGCTCGGGCCGCCGGGGTCCGAGCCGGCGATGCGCGAGTTCTTCCACGGCGTACTCGGTCTGGCGGAGATTCCGAAGCCTCCGGTGCTGGCCGCGCGGGGCGGCTGCTGGTTCCGCGGCGGGACGGCGACTTCCCCGGGATGCGCCGGTTCTACGCCGACGACCCCTTCGGCAACCGCCTCGAGTTCCTCACCCCGACCGGCCAAGAATAGATCTTGGAGACCAAGTGTCAGAATCGAGCACTAAATCTCCAAGATCCCCAAGATTCCCAAGCAGCCGCGCCAGCGGCGGCGGTCACGCGCGTGGGCCGGGCGAGGCCGGGCGCTGGCGGGCGCTGCGGCGAGTGGGTCAGCGGATGCGGCGGAGGCCGACGTACTGCAGGTCGGCGAAGGCCGCGACGGCGACGGCCTGGGCGATGACGTACCCGATGCCGATCCCGGTGAGCGGGAACCAGCCCGTCAGCACCGTCGCGACGCTGTCGAGCACCCACACCAGGTTCAGCACGATCACGGTCCAGATCGCCGCGGGCGCAACCCGTGGCCGGCTGGCGAGATAGCCGAGCGCGCCGGCCCACGCCAGCAGGAAGATGCCGACCGGCACCAGCAGCGCGACCGGCGTACCCAGCAGGTCGGGCAGGAACTCGACACCCGCGAGGGCCGCGAGGCCGGTCAGCCCGGACGCGACCGCGTCGAGCCGCAGCACCAGCCGCAGCATCGAGTCGCTAGCGGTACGGGTGGTGGCCAGGTGAGTCGTGGTCATTGAGATCAACCTCCTTGACGGTTCGGATGACCCCAACGCTGCTGATCAAGCACTGCCAAGACGACACGAAGCACTGCCAACCGCTGCCAGTTTCGAGAATGAGTAGCTCAAACCCGGTCATACGGGGCGGAGAATCCCCGCGCGCGCAGGTCGTCGGCGACCAGCTTCGCCGCCGCGTTCTGCCAGTTGTGCAGCGTGCGCTCCGGCACCTGGGTCTGGAACCACTTCAGCGCCTGCCGGGCCGTCTCGCCCAGTCCGGCGTTGCGGGCCCTTTGGGAGTACGGCCGCAGCCCGACAACGTACGGGAAGTAGAGCGCGTTGTAGTGCCGCCACTCGTCGCTGACCCCGAAGTCCCCGCCGCCCGGCGGCTTCAGCCGGGTGATGCTCTCCAGCAGCAACGCCTTCAACTCGGTGGCACGTTCGATGGGAGAGGTCGCCGCGTGCCGATGGTCACGCATCGGCTTCTCCGGTGAGGTCGCCGAGTCGAGCCGCCAGGCCACCAGGGGCAGCTCCGTGAGCGGGCTGGTGACCAGGCGGGCCAGGTCGCCGTAGTGGCTGAGCGCCCGGCGGGTGAGCCGGTCGAACTCGTCCGGCGGCAGCTCGGCGAGCTGGTGGGTCGCGGCGCGGCGGGGGAGTGCGTCGGCGACGCCGCGAAGGTCGGCGCGCTCGGTCTGCAGCCCGGGCGCGGAGGGGAACGACAGCCGGTCCAGCAGCCCGTGCAGCGGATTCGCCAGCACCTGCACCGCGACCGCCGCCGCGACGCTGCCGAGCAGCAGCGACACCATGACCGCCGAGCGGGCGATGCTCATCGCCAGCGCGATCTGGCCGCCGAACAGCACCGCCGCCACCACCGCGGTCAGCGCCGAGCGCTGCATGTCCGGCCGCAGCGTCTCGCCCTCGGAGAACGCGTCGAACGCGGCCACCACGACCCCGAGCAGGCACAGGTCGGCCCCGATCCCGGCCAGCACCGACCAGGTCGGCAACCAGCCGGCGCCGAGTACCAGCGCGGACACCCCGAGACCGAAGAACAGCGTCGCGGCCAGCAGCACGCCCACCACAGGTCGTACGCCACGCCAGCTCGCGACCAGCCATCCGAAGCCGCCGGCGAGCGGTGCCAGCGCCAACACCGCGACCGGTACCGACACCGCGGGCGAGCCGCCGAACCCGCCCGTGGCCACCAGGCCGGCGGCGGCCAGCATCGTGACCGGTACGAGCACCCGGCGCCACCACACGTCGGCCGCGTCGCGTCCGGCCGCCGAGTCCGGCAGCAGCCGCAGCAGCACCCCGGTCCACGCCACCGCGGGTACGCAGAGCAGCCCGTCCCGTACCGCGGGCAGCCAGTCCGCGGCCCGGACGGTGGGGATCAGCGCCTCGCACGCGATCACCAGGCTGTAGCCGAGCAGCCCGTACGCCGTACGACGCAGGATCGGCTTCGCCGGGTCGCGGGCGATCAGGTAGAGCCCGAGCCACCAGGCGACTCCGAACGCGCCGACCGCCGCCGCGAGCACGGCACCTACCGGGGGGTCGGGGCGTCGGTCTTCCGCTGCGTGCGGCGCTGCCGGCGCTGCACGAACCACGCCCGCGCCACGTGCAGGAACGCCGGCACCACGGCGGCCAGGATGCCCACCAGCACGATCACTTCGATGTACTTGCGGACGAACTCGAACTGTCCGAGGTAGAAGCCCAGCGTGGTGACTCCGGTGCCCCAGACGACGTCGCCGCAGACGTTGTAGAGCGTGAAGCTGCGGTAGCGCATCTTCGACACCCCCGCCATGAGCGGCACGATCGTACGGACGACCGGTACGAACCTGGCGATCGCGACGGTGAACGGGCCGTACTTCTCGAAGAAGGCGTGGGCCCGGGTGACGTACTCCTGCTTGAACAGCAGCGAGTCCTCGCGGCGGAAGATGGCCGGCCCCGCCTTGCGGCCGATCCAGTAGCCGGTCTGGTCGCCGGCGATCGCGGCGAGTGGGATGCAGACCAGCAGCAGCCACAGCGGCGGCAGCACCCCGGTGGCGGACAGCAGGCCGGCGGTGAACAGCAGCGAGTCGCCCGGCAGCACGATACCGAGCAGCACCGCCGATTCGCCGAAGACGATCACCAGCAGGCCGAAGAACCCGAACGTCTTGATCAGGAACTCGGGGTCCAGCCAACCCGGCAGCAGGGACATCGTGGTGCCGATCGCGATGCTCACGAAAGCAGACGGTACTTGGCGACGGTGACCCACGTCCCATCGGGCCGCGACGATGCCGGCCCCGCTGCCGGCTCAGGTCGCGGCGGCGGCGTCCGGTGCGGTCTCGGCGGGCCGGGCCGGCTCGGGCCCCCGTACGATCGCCAGCCGGTTGACCAGGCCGGTCCAGGGGCGTACCCGCAGCGTCACGGTGCTGCCGACGGTCAGGCCGTCGCCGAGGTAGCTCGGCAGGATCCAGGCGTGGAGCCGGTCCCGCTGACCGTCGGTCATGGCGAACACGTACCGCGACGACTCGCGTAAGTTGCCGTACCGCTCCAACAGGATCACGGTGCCGGTACGGTCCCGGGTGCCGAGCACGTCGGCGACGGCGAGCCCCACCAGTCCGAGGCCGGCCAGGGCGACCGCGGCGACGGCCAGCCAGCCGACGAGCATCACCAGATCGGGCACGTGGCGGCCGTACCCCTGGAGCAGGCTGGCGCCGACGACAGCAGTGAGCAGCACTCCGACGCCGGACGCGGCACAGCCGAGCGCGCCCCATCCCCAGCAGAATCGCAGCCACCGCGGGAAGGTCACCCGCGATCCGGCCACCCGGCGGGTACGCACCGGCGCGAACTGCACCTGCTCGCTGATCGTGGTGCCCAGCCCCAGCGCCACGGCGTACGCGGTGCGCGGCTCCGCCACGACCGGGTCGTCGAACGCGACCTCGGCGAACTTCGGGTGCTCCTCCCGCAGATGGGTACGTACGCCGAGCCAGTGCGCCGCCGCGGCGCGGCCGAATGGTGTCGGGCGGTGCCGGTCGCGTACCCGGACGCCGAGTTGGGCGAGCACCAGCAGGACGGCGACCAGCACCGCGACCGCCGAGAACATCCGGTCGGTCGGCACCCGCAGGTACGTCCACCCGCCCAGCGCGAGCGCCGGCACCACGGCGGTGGCCAGCAGGAAGTCGGGGTTGACGCCGGCCCGTGCGACGTCGCGGGCCTTGGCGTCGGCGGCGACCTCCATGGCGAACCGGGACAGCCACCGGGACGCCGCCCATTCGGTGTGGAACGACAGCGCCGGCATGGTGACCCGGCCACCGCGTGCCTGGGTACGCAGCCGGCCGAGCAGGCGGCGCTCGTACCGGGTCAGGTTGGGTGGGCTCTCGTCGCGGATCTCGATGCTGGTCTGGGTGAGGTCGGGGCCCTCGCGCCGTACGGTCAGGTAGCCCCGGCCGACCAGGTCGGCGAGCGTGGCCCGGGCGGCGTCCGTGGTGCACCGCCACTTGTTGGCCAGCAGGTTGACGACCGCGGGGCGTGAGGTGCCGAGCGCATCGGTCGGCGGGTCCGGCTGCACCGAACGGGGTCGCGTCGCGATCAGGATCCCCGACAGTACGAGCAACCAGACGACCAGACTGCCGCTGCCGATTCCGAACAGCACCGTGGGAAGTGTGGGCATGGCCTGCTCCTTCGACGTACTACCTACAGTCCCGCGGGCTTGACGCTCCGCGATAGAGGCCTGTCGGAGAACTGTCGAAAATTTGTGGAAACGGACCCTAAACGGACCGGATGTGCTAGCCGGGCAGGCGGTGCCCCTGCTCCCGCTGCACCCCGAGCCACTCCTCGACGTCGTCGGCCTTGCGGGGCAGCCCGGCGGACAGCACCTCGGCCCCGGAGGACGTCACGAGTACGTCGTCCTCGATCCGGATCCCGATGCCCCGCAGCTCCTCGGGCACCAGCTCGTCCTCGGGCTGGAAGTACAGCCCCGGCTCGACGGTGAGCACGTACCCCTCGTCGACCGTGCCGTGGGCATAGTTTTCCTTGCGCGCCCGGGCGCAGTCGTGCACGTCGAGGCCGAGCATGTGGCCGAAGCCGTGCAGCGTCCAGCGGCGGTGCAGCTGCTTCTCCGGGTCGACCGCTTCCTCCGCGGAACAGGGGAGTACGCCGAGCGCCTCCAGGCCCTCCGCGAGCACGCTCATGCACACCCGGTTGATCTCCTTGAAGCCGACGCCGGGGCGTACCGCCTCGATGCCGGCCTGCTGGGAGGCGTACACGATCTGGTAGACCTCGCGCTGCAGGTCGGTGAACCGGCCGCTGACCGGCAGGGTCCGGGTCACGTCGGCGGTGTAGAGCTGCGGGTTCTCCACCCCCATGTCCATCAGCAACAGCTCGCCGGGTCGGGTACGCCCGTCGTTGCGTACCCAGTGCAGCGTGGTCGCGTGCGAGCCGGCGGCGACGATCGAGCTGTACCCGAGCGTGTTGCCGTCGGTGCGGCTGCGCATCCCGAACACGCCTTCCAGCAGCCGCTCAGAGACCCCCCGGTCGGCCGGCAGCACCCGGGCCACGTCCTCGAATCCGCGTACGGTTGCGTCGACCGCGTCGACCAGCTGCGCGATCTCCCATTCGTCCTTGACCAGCCGCAGCTCGGACAGTACGGCGGCGAGCTCGGAATCCCGGTCCAGCTTCGGATCTTCGCCCTCCTCGACCTCCGGCTTTTCCGGGGCCTCGACGGTCCGGTCCACCAGGGGGTCGAAGCCGCGCAGTACCCGTACCTTCGGCGCGTCGAGATCCGCGATGGCCTTCTCCAGGTCGGCCAGGTCGGCGGTCTCGATGCCCAGCAGGGTGCTGCGCTCGGCGAGCGAGTGGCGGCGGCCGATCCACAGCTCGCCGTACTGGGCGCTGCGGAAGAACTCGTCGGTCTCCTTGGGGGAGCGGGGCCGCGCGTACAGCACGGCGTCGTGGCCGTTGCCGTTCGGCCGCATGATCAGTACGGCGTCCGGGTCGTGCTCGCCGGTCAGCCACATGAAGTCGCTGCCGGGCCGGAACGGGTAGAAGCAGTCGTTGTTGCGTACCTTCTCGCGGCCGGTGGGGATGATCAGGGTCTCGCCGCCGAACGCCTTGGAGATCTGCTCCCGCCGGCGGGAGTGACACGGCACCTGGTCCAGCGCGGCGATGCCCGGCAGCTCGCGCTCCCGCCACCCGGTGCGCATGAACTCCAGCAACGGTTCGGGGTAATCCGGGTGGTGAGCCGGTTTGTTCTGCTCAGGCTCGGTCATCGCTGCTGCTCCTTACCGTCGCGGTACGCCCCTTGACGGTATCGCGTGCCCGCCCGCGCTAGGAGAGTCCGGGTCGCCCCGACGTTCCCAGTCGCGAGGAGACGATGCCGAGCAGCGCCTGGTGGACCTCCTCGACCGGCCGTTGCGGCGAGAACACCAGCCAGTCCACGGCGACCACGAGCACCACCCCGAACAGTGCGGACGCGGCGATCTCGACGTCGAGGTCCGGGTCGAACTCGCCCGATGCCACGCCGGCCCGCAGCACCTCGGCGATCGCTTCGACCACCTCTTCGCGCAGCAGCGTGACCGTCTGCCGCCACTCCCGGTTGGTCCGCCACATCTCCGACAGCAGCAGCTGCGCGAAGGCCCGGTACTTCTGGATGTACGCCAGCTGCGCGGCCGTGATCGCCTCGATCGCCGGCACCGGCTCCTTGCCGGCCGCCGCCTCCCGGATCTGGTCGGTGAGCAGGCCGATGCCGTGCCGCAGCAGCGCCTCGAACAACGCGGTCTTGGACGGGAAGTTGTAGTACACCGTGCCCTTCGCGACCCCGGCCCGTACGGCGATGTCGTCGACGGTGGTGGCCGAGAAGCCGCGCTCGGCGATCAGGTCCACCGCGGCCTGGTAGAGCCTCTCCCGGGTCGCCTTCCGCCGCGGTTGGCCGGGCTCGGGTACGCCGGTCATGACATCACCAGGTCGGGGTGCAGCTTCGCCGGGGTGAGCCGGCGGCCCTTTCCGGCGGCGAGTGTGGTCAGCGCCAGGGCGCCGCCTGCGATGCCGGCCAGCACCGCACAGCCGAGCCACACCGACGTCACCGGACCACCGCTGATCAGATGCCGCAGACCGCCGACCACGTACGTCATCGGCAGGTACGGGTGCAGCCACCGCAGGAATCCGGGAGACGTCTCGATCGGGAACGTGCCGCCGGCGGAGACCAGCTGCAGCATCAGCAGCGCCAGCGCCACCAGCCGGCCGGCGGCCCCGAGCCGGGCGCCCAGCCACTGCACCACCGCGGTGAACGCGGCCACCGTGACCGCCAGGAACCCGAGTACGCCCAACGGTCGCGCCGGATCGAGGCCGAGGGTGAGCCGCAGCACCGTGACCAGGATCGCCGCCTGCAGCAGGCCGAGCAGCACGGCGGGCAGCCAGCCGGCGAGCGCCACCCGCCAGGCGGGCGCGTTCGACGCCAGATGCCGCGCGGTCAGCGGCCGGAACAGCATGTACGTGATCATCGCGCCCACCCACAACGCCAGCCCGACGAAGTACGGCGCGAACCCCTCCCCGTACGTCCTGGCGGCGTTCTCGGTGTGCCGGCGCAGCTCGATGGGGTCGGCCATCATGCCGCTGCGCCGCGCCCGCTCGTCGGCGCCGTAGTCGGGGATCCGGTCGGCGCCTTCGGCGAGCCCGTTGGCGAGTCGGGTGGCGCCGCTGTCGAGCTGGCCGAGTCCGTCGGCGAGCCGGCTCGTACCGGCCGACAACCTGGCGAGCCCGGCGTCGAGCTGCCGGGCCCCGGTGGCCAGCCGGTACAGGCCGCGGTCCAGCCGTACCGCCCCGCTGTGTGCCGTACGGGTGCCGTCGTGGAGTCTGTCCGCGCCGGCGGCCAGCCGGTCCATGCCGTCGGCGAGGGCATCGACCTGGTGTCGGGCGGCGGCGACGTCGTCGGCCAGGTGCGGCGCGGCCCGCTGCACCGCCCGGGCGGCCTCGGCGAGTTTCGCCGCGCGGTCCTGCAACGCGGCGAACTGCTCCTTGTTCGCGGCCAGGATCTTCTGGACTTTCACGGCGGCGTCGTGTGCGTCGCCGGTGGCCTTGACCGCGCGCTGGTACGCGGGGTCGTCGGCGGCTTCGGGGTGTGCCTGGGCGTACTCGTCCAGGGCCTGTCGGGCGGCGGCGGTGCGGTCGACCGCGGAGTCGGCCAGCTCGGGCAGCTCGTCGAGATTGTCCGACAGCAGCTGGGCGCCGTCGGCGAGCTCGTCCGCCGCCGCGCCGATGTCGTCGGAGTGGGTCCGCAGGTACGGCTCCACCACGTCGGCGGCCGCGTCCACCTTGTCGGCCAGGCGGCGGGTGCCGGCGGCGGCCCGTGCCGTACCGTCGGCCAGTTCGTCCGAGCCGGCCTCGAGCGCGGCGAGCCCTTCGGCCAGGTCGTGGGCGCCGTGGCTGGCGCTGCCGAGTCCGTCGGCGAGCGCCGCCGAGCCCCGCTTCGCCTTCTTCGTGCCGGAGGCGAGGCTGCCGGCGCCTTCGTGCGCGTCCCGGGCGCCGCCGGCCAGTTCGCCCGCGCCGTGTGCGGCGTCGGCGGTCGCGTCGTGGATCTCGGAGAACCCGATGAACATCGCGTCGATGTACCGGCGGGTCGCGTCACCGGCGGCGGCCGTACGGATCTCGGTGAACGCGGACCTGGCAATCGTCGTGGTCAGGTAGTTGTTGGCGTCGTTGGTCTCGACGGACAGCACGCCCGATCGCGGCAGTCCGGACGGGTCCGACCCGGTGGGTGCGGTGCGGTCGGGGGAGACCAGCGAGCCGGAGAAGTCCCGCGGAATGGTCAGCACCATCAGGTACCCGCCGTCGCGCAGGCCGCGTTCGGCGTCGTCGGGGTCGGTGAGCTGCCAGCCGAACACCTGCCGGTCGATCAGCTCGTCCGCGAGCGCCTTCCCCTCCGACACGGTCCTGCCGTCGCTGGTGACCGCGGGCCGGTCCTCGTTCACCAGCGCCACCGGGACCTGGTCCAGCCGGCCGTACGGGTCCCAGAACGCCCACAGGTAGAGCGCGCCGTACAGCAGCGGGATCAGGATCAGCACCGCCAGTGCGGCGCGGGGGAGCGGGCCGCGGGTGAACCGGCGCAGCTGCAGCCTGGCGAGGCCGATCGCGGGAGCCGGGGACTTCATGACGGCTCGCCTTCCTCCGGTACGACCGGGGAGTCGGTGGTGGTGAGCGGCTCCGCCTCGGCGTTCGGGTCGAGCACGGACGCGGTCTCGGGTTCGTCGGCCGGGACGGCCGGCAACGTGACGACCTGGTCCACACCCCCGGGTACGTCGCCGTCGGGGAACTCGCGGCAGACCGCGATCACGGTGACCCCGGTGTCGGCCAGTTTCCGCAGCTCGTCCCAGAGGCTGGTCAGCTCGTCGACCGACACGTCGGTGTCGAGGGCGTCGACGGCGACCAGCTTCGGCTGCTCCAGGGTCGCCAGCGCCAGGCAGAGCAGCTGCCGCTGGTACGCCCCCAGATCCCGGCCCAACACGTCCGGATCGCCGTGGTACGCCGAGTCCGCCAGCAGCCGCCTCGCGAGCGCCTTCCGCTGCCGGGGCCACAGCGGGGCGTCGCCGGTGAGCAGAAGTCGCTCCGTAACGTGCTCGGCGGCGGTCAGCGACGGCTCCGGTTCGTGTACGCCGGGGACGTACCCCAGGCTCGCCAGGCGTTGCACCCGGCGGGAGTGGCGCGGCAGGTCCTGCCCGGCGACGCGCAGTGTGCCCTGGTTGACCGGAAACCGGCCGGCGAGCGCGAGCAGCAGCGAGGTACGCCCGCTCCCATTCGGTCCGGCGATCGCGACCAGTCCGCCCGGTGCGACATCGAGATCGACATCGTGGAACACCCTCTCGCGCCGGGTACGAAGCCCCAGGGCCTTCGCCTCGATCGCCGCGCCGTTGGTCACCGCCGTACTCCAAATTTAGACTGACTGGTCAGTTCAAATCCTAGGTACGCAGGTCCGCCGCCGCCACACGACCACGGGTGTGCTCGGTCACGCGGGGGGAGTGAGCGACGCGTCCGGCGCGTGCGAGGATTGCTGCCATGTGCGGACTGCTCACCTTCGTCAGTGCCACCGGTGCCGCCCGTACCCAGCGGGACAGGATCGCCGAAGCCCTCGAGGAGGAACACCACCGGGGGCCGGACGAGACCGGCGTGCTGGATCTCGGCGACGACGTGGTGCTCGCCTTCAAGCGGCTGTCCATCATCGACGTGGCGCACTCCCACCAGCCGATGCGGTACGCCGACGGCCGCTACACGATGACCTTCAACGGCGAGATCTACAACTACATCGAGCTGCGCGAGGAGCTGGTCCGCGAGCACGGAGCGACGTTCTCCACCGAGGGCGACGGCGAGGTCCTGCTCGCGGCGTACCACTACTGGGGCGCGGACGCGGTGAAGCGGCTGCGCGGCATGTTCGCGTTCGTGATCTGGGACCGGTTGGAGCGCAAGGCGTTCGGGGCGCGCGACCCGTACGGCATCAAGCCGCTCTACTTCCTGGTCAACGCCGACGGCGCGGCCTTCGCCAGCGAGAAGAAGGCGCTGCTCGCGCTCAGCCCGGACCTCCCGGTCGACGGGGCCGGCCTGTCCCACTACCTGACCCTGCAGTACGCGCCCGAGCCCGAGTCGCTGCACCAGGGCATCACCAGAGTCGAGTGTGGACACTTCTTCGAGTACCGGCCGGGTGGCCCGGTGACCACCACGCGGTACTACCGCGCGGACTTCCGGCCCACCCCCACCGACGACCCCGAGGCGCTGTTCCAGCGGATCCAGGACACGCTGCGGGAGAGCGTACGGATGCACATGCGCTCCGACGTACCGGTCGGGGCGTTCCTGTCCAGTGGGATCGACTCCACCGCGGTCGCGGCGCTGGCCCGGGAGTTCAACCCGAAGATCCTCACCTTCACGGTCGGGTACGACGTGCCCGGCTACAGCGAGATCGACGTCGCCCAGGAGTCGGCGAAGTGGCTGGACGTCACCACGATCCCGACCAAGATCGGCGCGCAGGAGATGATGGACTACCTGCCGCGGATCGTCTGGCAGCTCGACGACCCGGTGGCCGACCCGGCGCTCGTACCGCTGTATTTCGTGGCGAAGAAGGCGAGCGAGCACGTCACGGTGGTGCTCTCGGGTGAGGGCGCGGACGAGTTCTTCGGCGGGTACGGCATCTACCGCGAACCGCTGTCGCTACGCCACATCGAGCGGCTCCCGGCGGGTATCAAGCGCGGCCTGAAGGCCCTGTCGCGGGTCATTCCCGAGGGCGTCAAGGGACGCAGTTTCCTGGAGCGCGGCACCAGCCCGATCGAGGAGCGCTACTACGGCAACGCCCGGATCTTCACCGAGGCCGACAAGTCCAGCCTGATGCGCCGGTACGACCCGTCCGTGCAGTACACCGACGTCACCAAGCCGCTGTACGCCGAGTGCGCCCACCTCGACGACATCACCAAGATGCAGTACGTCGACCTCTACACCTGGCTGCGCGGCGACATTCTGGTGAAGGCCGACCGGATGTCGATGGCGCACTCGCTGGAGCTTCGGGTGCCGTTCCTCGACAAGGAGGTCTTCGACATCGCGGCGACGATCCCGCCGGAGCTGAAGGTCACCCCGAAGACCGGCATCCGCAAGTACGCCCTGCGCCGCGCCCTGGACGGCGTCGTACCACCGCAGATCGTCAACCGCCCCAAGCTCGGCTTCCCCACCCCGACCCGGGTCTGGCTCAAGCACGAGATGTACGACTGGGCCGTCGAGATCCTCGCCAAGTCCGGCGCAGGCGACCTGCTCGACCTGGAGTACGCCCGCGGCCTGCTCGAGGCGCACCGGCGCGGCGAAGCCGACCACAGTCGCAAGGTGTGGACCGTCCTGGTCTTCTGCGTCTGGTACGCGATCTTCGTGGAACGTTCGATCGAGCCGTCGGCGCAGCCGGAGATTCCGGAGACCTTGCGGCAGTTGGTGTCCTGCCAGAACGTGAAGAAGCTCCAACCGGCGGGCAGCGTACCGGCGCTGGTGGACCATCGGACGATCCACAGTGGATGCCGGGTGGCGAAACCGGAGTAGTTGCCGGTGCAGAGCTTCCACCAGGACAGGGTGGTGCCGATGACGGCCCACCGGCCGGTGCGGGCGTGGTACTCGTTGGCGAACGCCGAGATCCAGCTGACCATGCTGCTCTGGCTCAGCCCGTAGCAGTAGCCGCCCGAGTACGGGTTCGGCTCCAGGTCGAGGGCGCCGGGCAGGGTCTGGTTGTCCGCCGACCACGCGCCGCCGTTGCTCGCGAAGTAGTCCGCCTGCACGGTGCCGGAGGACAGGTTCGGCAACCCGATGTGGTACGCGCCGCGTACCAGTCCCGCGTAGTAGGCCGCCGGGTAGTACGTGTTGAAGTTGGGGTCCTTGGTGCTGGTCCCCTCGGTGGCCTTGAGGTACGCGAACTCGACCCCGGCGCCGTGCACCGAGGTCCAGTTCACGGTGTTGTTCCACCGGTTGACGTCGATGCCCGCGGTGACGGCCTGGGTGCCGAGGTCGGGTCCGAGTCGGGTGGCGCCGCGGCCGGGCACAGCGGCGTGGTTGGCCGAGACCGGCGCCGCGGAGGTAAGGAAACCGATGGCCATCGCGAGCGCGAAGCCGGCCACGAACCACCGGTACGGCTGGTGAGCAGGGGTGCGGTTCATCGGGGCCTCCTCAGCCGAGCAGCGCCGCGACGCGGTCGCGTAGCTCGGGCAGTCGGGCGTACAGCACGTCGCCGGGGCACTGGGTGGAGACGTAGTCGCGGTGGCCGACGATCGCCACGTGCGGGTCGAGGCCGTACCCGCTGCACAGCCAGGCGCAGGTCTGCACCAGGGAGTCGAACAGCATCGTGGTGGTGTTCTCGGAGACGTAGATGCCTTCGTTCTCGATGCCGATGGTGTGGCCGTTGTGGTTCGCGGTCTGCGCGCCCATCACGTTCAGGCCGTTGTTGATGGCGTACAGGCTGCGGTCGCGGCCTTCCAGGACGTACCCGCCGCGGCTGATGGTGAGCTGTTGGCCGGCGTCGCTCCAGCCGTTGGTGTCCATGTGCAGGTCCTGGATCCAGTGCGAGAGCCGGCCCGCCTGCAGTCGTGAGTAGTCGGTGGTGTTCCCGCTGGCCGTGTGGTGCACCACGATGTGGTCCGGCGGGTTGATGACGCTGATCGGCGACGACGGCGGCCGGGCGCTCCACTCCGCGCGGGTGTAGACCCTCGGCGGTGTGACAGCGGCTCCGGCGGCGCGGGGGAGTGCCAGAGCGGCGCCGCCGAGCACCAGGCCGCCGGCGAGCGCGGTGGCGCCGCTCAACAGGCGGCGACGGGTGACGGCCGGCTGGGGGCCGGACTCGGGTGGTCTCATGTGCTCGTCCTCCCGACTCCCGACCGGCCGTGCCGCCGCCCGGGAAGCTATGGAGCCAGTTTCCAACAATGAAATCGATCGTGAAGGAAATTGTCAACGGCGACAGTGTCCAGTTCGGACCGCGTCGGGGGAGGGAGCGGGTCAGGCGCGGCCGGAGAGCTCGGCGTACCCGCGCCTGACGGCGACCAGCGCGGCCTGTGGGTCGAACGGTGCCTGCCGGGCCACCTCGGCGGGCGGCGCGTCGTCGGCGTGGCCGTCGCGGATCAGCCACGCGAGCCGACTCAGGTCGTCGTGCTGCGCTTTCACGAAGGCGTGGTCGACCACGGCGCCGTGTCCGGGCACCACCGGTCCGTCGGCCAGGTGCAGCAGCTCTGCCACGGTGTGCGGCCACTCCAAGGGGTACGAGTCGTCGAAGCCAGGCGGTGCGCCCTCCTCGACCAGGTCGCCCGCGAGCAGGCACGTCCGCGGTACGTGGACCACCAGGTCGCCCGCCGTGTGGCCGCGCCCGAAGTACCGCAGCTGCACCGGCCGGCCGCCCACGTCGACGGTCGCGGCGTCCTTCAGGACCCGGTTCGGCGGCACCACGGTGACGTCGAGCAACTCTGCCGCGAGGTCCGGCTCGCTCGGCTCCCACTCGTCGTGCAGCGCCCCTAGGAACCGCGGTGTCACGTCGGACAGCTGCTGCGCCGTCTCCTCGTGCCCCCAGATCGCGCAGTCGCCGAACGCCTGGTTGCCGTACGCGTGGTCGAAGTGGTGGTGGGTGTTGACCACCGACCACGGGTGGGGGGTGATCCGGCGTACCGCCTCGGTCAACGTACGGGCCTGCGACGGGGTGGCGAGGGTGTCGACGACCAGGGCGGCGCCGTCGCCCACGATCAGCGTGGTGTTCACGTCGAGCACCGGGTAGCGCAGGACGTACACCCGGTCGGCGATCTCCTGCCAGTCGGTCATAGCGCCTCGGCGGCCTTCTCGAGGAACTGGTGCCGGTCCACCACGACCCGCTCCACCCGTCCGTCCGCGACCACGGTCTCGCCCTGCCGCACGGTCACCTCGAACGACAGCCGCCGGCCCTCGACCTTCGCCAGCCGGGCTTCCGCCACGACGATGCTGCCCACCATCGACGGCACCCGGTGGGTCAGCTCGACGTACGTGCCGACGGTGGCGGTGTCGGGGTCCATGCGGGACACGGTGGCCGCGACGGTGGCGGCTTCGCACAGGGCGAGCACTCGTGGCGTACCGAGCACCGGTACGTCACCCGAGCCCAGGGTCTGCGCGGTGTCCGGGTCGCCCACCACCAGCTCGACCCGGGCCGACATGCCAGGCGACAGCTCCATCCGATCAGGGTAGAGCCCGTGGTGAGGTCAGCGGGCGACATCCGCGCGCCGCGCCCGGCGGGCCCGGTCGGTCAGCTCCGCGACCAGCCAGCGGGCTTCCGCGAGATCGCGATGCTCCGCGACAGCGCCGATCGTGAGCCCGGCGGTGTCGGCGTGCACGCTCGCGAGCCCGAGCCACCGCTGCCACGGCCCCTGCACGATCCGTACGCTCTGGATCCGGGCGTACGGCACGAGCACCAGTTCCCGGGTGAGCAGCCCGGAACGGATCGCGAACACGTCGTCGGCGAGGCCGGCGGCGAGCACCCGGTAGCTCAGCGGGGCCCGGAACCGGGCCTGCGGCGGCACCGCCGTGAGCGGCACCCGGGCGATGTCGACGCCGGGCAGCACCTGGGCGATCACCCGTTGGGCGACGATCGGCTCGGCGACCGGCAGCAACGTGCCGCCGCGGGTCCGTTCGGAGTTGCCGCCGGTGTAGCCCGCCACGTCGATCCGGCTGCGCAGCCAGCCCAGCGGCCGCCACAACAACGGCCAGGTCACCGCGAGCGCCTGCACCCGGCCCGGCGGCACGGTCTGGCTGCGGGTCTCGGTGAGCCCGTGCCGCAGCCGCAGTCCGCTCGGGGCCGACGCGACGGTGAAGCCGTACTCGGCGATCATCCGGCGGATCGGGCGTACCGCGATACCGATCGCCGCGGTGGCAACGGTGATGATGCCGACCAGGCTCAGGTCCGGGTTGAACGCGAAGTTCACCATCGACCCGGCGACCGCGAACGGCACGAAGATCGCTTCCGGCGTCAGCAGCTGCGCGACGAGCAGGTCGCGGGGCGCCACCCGGTGCAGCACCTGCTCGGCCTGCGCCGGCGCGGGCTGCAGCTGCGGCTCGACCGCCGGCCGCGGTCCGGCGGAGATCGACAGGAGGTGGTCCCGCAACTGGTTCGCCTGGGCCACGGTCAGGAACGCCAGCGGCGCTTCGGTCTTGGCGGCGCCCACCACTTCGAGGCGCAGCTCGGCGAGACCGGTGATCCGGGCGAGCAACGGGCGTACGACTTCGACCGACTGCAGCCGTTCGAGGGCGATCGCCCGGGAACGGCGCCACAGCAGGCCCTCGTACACCCGGAGTTCGCGGTTGATCACCTGGTATCCGGTGAAATACCAGGAGACCCAGGACAGTGCCAGCGTGCCGAGGACGGCGAGCAGCACCACCATGACGCCGCGCTCGACGCCGAGCTGGTTGAAGCCCTGCAGCGAGATCGCCGCGACCACCACCGTGAAGGTGCGGATGCCACGCAGCAGCGGCGTCAGCGGGTGCAGCCGGTGCCGCGGCTCGCCGCTGTCGTTCACAGGCCCTCCGACTGGGTACGCCCGAGCGCCGCCAACCGGTCCCGCAGCCGGTTGGCCTCCACCGGCTCCAGCCCCGGGATTCCCGCGTCGCTGGCGGCGGCCGCGGTGTGCAGCTGTACGGTGGCCAACCCGAACGCGCGCTCCACCGGCCCGGCCGACACGTCCACGAACTGCATCCGTCCATAGGGGACGATCGACAGCCGCCGGACCATCACGCCGTGCCGCACCATGAGTTCCTCGTCGCGCTCGGCGTACCCCCAGGACCGTACGGCGCGCACCACGAGCACGATCCGGAAAATGAACAGCGCGATCATGGCCACGGTCGCCAGACTGGCCAGCCAGGTCGAGGTGTAGAGCCAGAGGTATCCGAGGGCGGCGATCACCGGCAGCGCGCCGATCGAGATGCCGATCAGCCGTACCCAGATCAGTTTGCTGGAGACCGGATGCCAGGTCGTCTCGGCCGGCCACGGCTCGATCGATTCGGTCGTCACCCCAGCAAGCCTAGGCCGGCTGCGAAGGATCGAGTGGCTCGACCTGCCTGAGGAAACCACGCGCGCTGAGGAAACCCGAAAGGTGGTCCCGGTGTTCGGCACAAGCAAGCCACGTCTTCACCCGGGAACCCGTATGCAACTTCGGATTCTGCCACCGCAGCGCATACACAGCCGGACGGCGACACCCCTTCGCAGAACAGATCAACCCGGACGGCGTACCCACAAGAAAGAGGATAGAGAGCAAAGAAGCACAAGCGCGCAACGGCGATCAAGGAGGCACAGGAGGGTCGCACGCGGGGGGTTCGGGGGGTCGTCCCCCCGACTGGCATTCCGAGCGTCCTCCCTGCGAAGCGGCGAAAGCCGCGAGTAGGGGGACGGAAGGACGCCGGGCGGCCACGGGGGAAGCCGCCCGGCGTCGGGTGCAATCGTACACGTGGTTGACGGGTAAATGTCTACCCGGAGTTGTGGTCCCTTCGGCTGGTTCGGGGCCACGAATGGCCGGGTCTGGCGGGGTCTGTTTCGACATGCCGGAGCGGGTGGGTACGAGAAATCGAAGTCCCGCGCCGAACGCCTGGTGAGGGGTACCTGTGCCGGTCGTGGCGCGTACGTGCGAGGCTTGGAACCGTCGCCTGATACAGCAGCAGAGTTAGTCATGGAGGGCACGTGCCAGAGACCACGCCCGCGCAGGACGCGACCTTGCTCGAGAAGGCGTTGTTCGAGGTGAAGCGGATCATCGTCGGGCAGGACCGGATGATCGAGCGGATGTTCGTGGCGCTGCTGTCGCGGGGCCACTGTCTGCTCGAGGGCGTGCCCGGGGTGGCGAAGACGCTCGCGGTGGAGACCGTGGCGAAGGTCGTCGGCGGTACGTTCGCCCGGATCCAGTTCACCCCGGACCTGGTGCCGGCGGACATCGTGGGGACCCGGATCTACCGGCAGAGCGCGGAGAAGTTCGACGTCGAGCTGGGGCCGGTGTTCGTGAACTTCCTGCTGGCCGACGAGATCAACCGGGCGCCGGCGAAGGTGCAGTCGGCGTTGCTCGAGGTGATGGCCGAGCACCAGGTGTCGATCGGCGGCGAGACCCACGAGGTGCCGGACCCGTTCCTGGTGATGGCGACGCAGAACCCGATCGAGCAGGAGGGCGTCTACCCGTTGCCGGAGGCGCAGCGCGACCGGTTCCTGTTCAAGATCCTGGTCGGCTACCCGTCGGACGTGGAGGAGCGGGAGATCGTCTACCGGATGGGCGTGAACGCTCCGGAGCCGACGCCGGTGTTCAACCCGGAGGACATGCTGCGGCTGCAGCAGAAGGCCGACGAGGTGTTCGTGCACAACGCCCTGGTCGACTACGCGGTGCGGCTGGTGTTCAGCACCCGGGAGCCGGCGCACTACGGCCTGGAGGAGATCGCCCCGCTGGTGCAGTACGGTGCCAGCCCGCGGGCGTCGCTGGGTCTGGTGCGGGCGAGCCGGGCGCTGGCGCTGATGCGGGGACGGGACTACGTACTGCCGCAGGACATCCAGGATCTGGCGCCGGACATCCTGCGGCACCGGCTGGTGCTGTCGTACGACGCGCTGGCCGACGGCGTACCGGCGGAGCAGATCGTGGCGCGGGTGCTGCAGGTGGTGCCGTTGCCGACGGTGTCGCCGCGGCAGAGCTCGGGCGGGCCGCAGCAGCGGCCGCAGGGCGGTCACGGCGCGGCGCGGCAGCACCGTCCCGCGGTGCCGCCGGCCGGTCACGGCACGGGCCGGCCGCCGCAGGCGCCGGCGCAGCCGGTGAAGGCGGTGCCGCTGTCGCCGACCTCGGGGCCTCCGGTCTCCCCGGCAGGACCGTCCGGCCAGCCCGGCGGCGGGCCGGCGGCGTGAGCCGAGCGGGGCTTGCGGTGTTCGGCAGGATGCGGCGCAACGGCGGCTCCTCCGGCGCCGCGCCGGTCGACGCCGCGCGGGCCGAGTTCGTCCTGTCGAAGCTGCAGTTGCTGATCACGCGGCGGCTCGACGGTCTGCTGCAGGGCGACTACCTGGGCCTGTTGCCCGGTCCGGGCAGCGAGGCGGGGGAGGCGCGGGAGTACGTACCGGGCGACGACGTACGGCGGATGGACTGGCCGGTGACGGCCCGGACCACGGTGCCCCACGTACGGCAGACGATCGCCGACCGGGAGCTGGAGACCTGGCTGGCGCTGGACCTCTCCGCGAGCCTGGACTTCGGCACCGCGACCTGCCTGAAGCGTGACCTGGCGATCGCGGCCGCCGCGTCGGTGGCCCACCTGACGGTACGCGGCGGCAACCGGATCGGCGCAGTCGTGGGCACCGGCGACGCGGTACGCCGGATCCCGGCCCGTCCCGGGCGCAACGGCGCCCAGGCGTTGCTGCGCAACGTCGTGCTGACCCCGGCGGCACACGCCGGCGGGCGTACCGACCTGGCGGCCCTGGTCGACTCCCTCAACCGCCCGGTACGCCGTCGCGGCCTCGCCGTGGTGATCTCCGACTTCCTGGCGTCGGCGGAGTGGGAACGCCCGATGCGGAAGCTGGCGGTACGCCACGACGTGCTCGCCGTCGAGGTGGTGGACCCCCGTGAGCTCGAGCTGACCGGGGTCGGGGTGATGGAGTTCGTCGACCCGGAGACCGGGGTGGTGCACGAGATCGACACCTCCGACCCACGATTGCGCGCCCGCTATGCGTCTCATGCCGCCGAGCAACGCGCCGCGATCGCCTCCGGGCTGCGGCGGGCCGGGGTGGCGCATCTGAGACTGCGTACCGACTCTGACTGGCTGATCGACATCGTGCGTTTCGTGGCCGCGCAGCGGCACGCGCGCACCAGGGGGACCACGCGATGATCCGGTACCTCTCCCCGTGGTGGCTGCTCGCCGTACTGCCGGTGCTCGGGCTGGCCGGGCTGTACGTACTGGCCCAGTTGCGGCGGCGGGCCCACGCGGTGCGGTTCTCCAACGTGGACCTGCTGCGGCAGATCGCGCCGAAGGGGCTGGGCTGGCGGCGGCACGCCCCCGCGGTGGCGTTCCTGATGTGCCTGCTGGTGCTGGCGCTGGGGATGGCGCGGCCGGCGACCGACGTACAGGAGCCGATGGAGCGGGCCACGGTGGTGCTGGCGATCGACGTGTCGCTGTCGATGATGTCCGAGGACGTGGCGCCGAGCCGGTTCCGGGCGGCGAGGTCCGCGGCGAAGGACTTCGTCAAGCAGCTGCCGGACACGTTCAACATCGGCCTGGTGGCGTTCTCCAAGTCGGCGAACGTGGTGGTCTCACCCACCAAGGAGCACGACCGGGTACGCCAGGCGATCGACAACCTGGAGCTGGCCGAGGGCACCGCCACCGGCGAGGCGGTGCTGGCGTCGCTGCAGGCGATCCAGTCGGTGCCCGCGGGTGGCGCCACGTCCCCGCCGCCGGCCCGGATCGTGATGCTCTCCGACGGCTTCCGTACGTTCGGGCGCAGCATCGAGGAGGCGGGGGCGGCCGCGGCCTCGGCCAACGTACCGGTCTCCACCATCGCGTTCGGTACCGACAACGGCACGGTCGAGATCAACGGCCAGACCGTGGAGGTACGGGTGGACCGCGACTCCTTGAAGCGGCTCGCCGACGACACCGGCGGCAAGGCGTACGAGGCGTACACGCAGAAGGAGTTGAAGCAGGTCTACCAGGACATGGGCTCCTCCATCGGGCACCGTACGGCTGCCCGCGAGATCGCCCAGTGGTTCATCGGCCTCGCCCTGTTGTTCGCCTTCGCCGCGGCCGGGATGAGCCTGTTGTGGACCTCGCGGATCCCGTAGCGGGGTTGCTCACAGTGCGCCGCAGCGCTAACCGCTACCGAGGGGTAACGCCTAGTCTCCTTGGGTCGGCGAGATCCGTGGGAAGGGAGGCGCCGTGCCTCGTACGGTGCTGGTGACCGGTGGGAACCGGGGGATCGGACTGGCGATCGCGACGGAGTTCGCCAAGCGGGGCGACCGGGTGGCGGTGACGCACCGGGGCTCCGAGGTCCCCGAGGGGCTGTTCGGCGTACGGTGCGACGTCACCGACTCGGAGCAGGTCGACGCGGCGTTCGCCGCGGTGGAGGCGGAGCTGGGGCCGGTCGAGGTGCTGGTCGCCAACGCCGGCATCACCGACGACACGCTGCTGCTGCGGATGACCGACGACCAGTTCGGCCGGGTGCTGGACGCCAACCTGACCGGCGCCTGGCGCTGCGCCAAGCGGGCCGCGATGAAGATGATCCGCGGTCGCTGGGGCCGGATGATCTTCATCTCGTCGGTGGTCGGCCTGTCGGGCGGCGCGGGCCAGGCCAACTACGCGGCGAGCAAGGCCGGTCTGGTCGGGCTGGCCAGGTCGATCGCCCGGGAACTGGGCTCCCGCAACGTCACGGCGAACGTGGTGGCGCCCGGATTCATCGAGACGGACATGACCCGGGAACTGGCGGACAAGCGGCGCGAGGAGATCCTCGGCACCGTACCGCTGGGGCGGTTCGCGACCACCGACGAGGTGGCGGGCGTGGTGGCCTGGCTGGCCGGCGACTCGGCCGGGTACGTCACCGGCGCGGTGATCCCGGTCGACGGCGGCCTCGGCATGGGCCACTAAGGGAGGTTGGACATGGGTCTGCTCGACGGAAAGCGGCTGCTGGTCACCGGGGTGATCACCGACCAGTCGATCGCGTTCACAGTGGCGAAGCTGGCGCAGCAGGAGGGCGCCACCGTCGTACTGACCGGGTTCGGGCGGCTGTCGTTGGTGGAGCGGATCGCGAAGCGACTTCCCGAGCCGCCACCGGTGATCGAGCTCGACGTCAGCAACACCGAGCACCTCGACGGGCTCGCCGACCGGGTACGCGAGCACGTCGACGGCCTCGACGGCGTGGTCCACTCGATCGGGTACGCGCCGCCGAGCTGCCTGGGCGGCGGTTTCCTGAGCGCCCCGTGGGAGGACGTCGCGACGGCGCTGCAGATCTCGACGTACTCGCTGAAGTCGCTGGCGGTGGCGTGCCTGCCGCTGATGGACGGCGGCGGCTCGATCGTCGGCTTCGACTTCGACGCCACCAAAGCCTGGCCGGTGTACGACTGGATGGGCGTCGCGAAGGCCGGCCTGGAGTCGACCGCCCGCTACCTGGCGCGCGACCTGGGGCCGAAGCGGATCCGGGTCAACCTGGTCGCGGCCGGTCCGCTGCGCACCATGGCGGCGAAGAGCATCCCCGGTTTCGAGCAGTTCGAGGAGGCGTGGACCGAGCGGGCGCCGCTGGGCTGGGAGCTCACCGACCCGGAGCCGGCCGCCCGGGGCTGCCTGGCGCTGCTGTCGGACTGGTTCCCCGCCACCACCGGCGAGATGGTCCACGTCGACGGCGGCTTCCACGCGGTCGGCGTCTGAGCCCGGCCGTCTGCCGGGTGCCGTCCCCCGCTAGTTTTGACGCGTGTACGACGCCTTCCTGCTGCTCTCCTTCGGCGGCCCCGAGGGGCCCGACGACGTACTGCCGTTCCTGGAGAACGTGACCCGGGGGCGCGGGGTGCCGGCTGAGCGGCTCGCCGTGGTGGCCGAACATTACCGGCATTTCGGCGGCGTGTCGCCGATCAACGACCAGAACCGTGCGCTGCTGGCGGCGTTGCGGTCGGAGTTCGCCGCGGCCGGCATCGACCTGCCGCTGTACTGGGGCAACCGCAACTGGCACCCGATGCTGGCGGACACCCTGCGGTCGATGCGCGCCGACGGCGTACGACGGGCGTTGGCGTTCGTGACCAGCCCGTACGGGTCGTACTCGTCGTGTCGGCAGTACCTGGACGACCTCGTGGCCGCCCGTGCTGCAGTGGGTGCCGATGCGCCCGTGGTCGACAAGATCCGGCACTACCACGACCACCCGGGGTACATCGAGCCGCACGCCGACGCGGTGCGTGCCGCGCTGGGGACGCTGCCCGGCGGCGGGACCACGAGGCTGGTGTTCACCGCCCACTCGATCCCGACCTCGATGGACGCCACCGCCGGCCCGGACGGGCATCGCTACACCACGCAGCTCGCCGAGTCCGCCCGGCTGGTCGCGGCCGCCGCGGCACCGGACCTGGCGTACGACCTGGTCTGGCAGAGCCGCTCGGGCCCGCCGTCCGTACCGTGGCTGGAGCCTGACGTGAACGACCATCTGGAGCGGCTCGCGGATGCCGGGGTGACCGGTGTCGTGGTGAGTCCGGTCGGGTTCAGCAGCGACCATCTCGAGGTGGTGTGGGACCTCGACCACGAGGCGGCCGACACTGCGAAGCGGCTCGGGCTGGCGTTCGCCCGGGCGGCGACGCCGGGCACCGATCCGCGTTTTGTGTCGATGGTGCGGGAGCTGGTGCTCGAGCGACTCGACGCCGCGACTCCCAGGCAGGCGCTCGGGTCGATTCCCACGTGGGACGTCTGTCCGGTCGGCTGCTGCCCCGCCCCCTCGCGGGCCCGCTGAGGCTGGCGCCTTGGTTGTCGCGGCAGCCCAAGATCAAGTACGGCGTTACCGAAAAACGCCCGGCGTGTTTCGGCAAAGCCCGTAGGCGATCAGCGGCCTGCCGCTGAAGAGGCTAGCGTCCTAGGAAGGCTTGAGCGGTGTGCGGCCCGCCATGGGCCGAAAACGGCTGCGGTGGGGCCGGAGCCCGAGCCCGACCCGGACGCGGAACCGGGTCCAGGATGCGAGCCGGAGCGCGGGCGGGACGACCGCTGCGGGGCTCGCATACATCCTCACTGTCTGGGGTGGAGGGGGGCGTTGGTCGCGGCGACGAGGGCGCGGCGACACGCCGTGGCGAGGGGGCGCAGGGCCAGTGCTCGCTGCTGTGCTTCGTACGCGTTGACGGCGCCGCCCATCGGGTACTGCTCGGCGAGCACCAGCACCCGCTCCAGGACGCTGGCGCGGGCGTACAGCCGGCGGCTGCGCGGGTCGTAGCCGGGGGGCAGGTCCGCGCCGGTGCTCGTGCGCCGCAGGCTGCCGAGGGCGTGGCCGAGCTCGGGCTCCCATCGGGCCACGTCGAGCGTGTCGAGTTCCTCGGTGGTCTCCGCGAGCGCCTTGGATAGCTCCAACTCGGCCTCGGCGGCGGTCAGCGCGTCGGCTGGAGCCGCCGGTTCGACCGCGAACTCGTACGCCTGCCAGGTGACCGTGTGCCACACGTCTCCTGAGCCTGACCGGTGCTCGGTGGTGTCGGGGACCAGCCCGAGTCGTCCGGCGATCACGCCCTCGCCGTGCAGCAACGCCGCACCGGTGAAGTCGCCCGGGCCGGGCAGGCCGCGCGGGTCGCCCGGTGCCGGCAGCACCAGCCGCACCTGGTCGGGGCGCAGCGCCGCCAACGCGGAGAGTCCTTCGCCGAGCGGGACGTCCCGCCAGGTGCCCGGTACGTCACGGCACAGGTGCTCGGTCTCGCCGGTGACGGCGGGCGCCACGTCGTCGTACGGCACCAGACCGGCCCGCCAGGCGCGTACCCACGGGACCAGGCGGGCCGAGAACCGTACCGAGGGAGATCTCACCGTCACGCGTCTGAGCGTAAGCAACGGGTTCGAACCGCGGCCACGGTGGACTGCGCCCGCAACGGCGTGGCGGGACTACGCCGAGCCGAAGACGTCGACGGCGTCCTTGCCCTCGGCGTTGCCGAGCGGTGGGAGGCCGTACATGTCTTCGAGGGTGCGCAGCACGTTGTAGTGGTTGACCTGTTGGTCGGATTCCCCCACGGTGACCCCCTGGCCGACGAACGAGGTGTAGATCTGGTTCACCGAGGTGAAGTTGTCCTCGTCGAAGGTCGTGACCAGCAGACTGTTGTGGGTCTTGGCCCACTGCGCGTACCCGTCGAGGTTGTCCTTCAACCAGGTGTCGCCGGTGGCGATGTCGCAGTCGTGGATGTCGTTGCACATGTTCGGCACCACGAACGACACCGTCGGCAGCTGCGAGTAGTCGGCCGGGAAGTCCGAGAACGGTACGTGCAGCGACTGGTCGAAGCTGTCGAAGTTGACCCACGGCGCGTGCTTGCGTACGTACTCGCCGTCGCTGCCGGTGCAGTCGGCGTACCCGGCCTCCGGCAGGTCTTCCGAGTACGCCTTGAACGTCAGCCCGGCGTCGACCAGTTGCTTGCCGAGGTGGCCGCCGCTGTAGCTGTTGGGGCAGTCGTCGCCGTTCACGTTCTGGGTGTCGCCCGAGTAGAGCGCCAGGTAGTTGCCCTGGCTCGGGTGGGTCACCCCGAACGAGTGGGTCAACAGGGCGCCCTCGCCGGCGAGCTGGTTGAAGTACGGAGCGTCCTGCGATCCGACGATGTCGCTGTAGTCGGTGTTCTCGAAGATCACGACGACGACGTGGTCGTACCGCGGGATCCCCGTGGTGGTGCGTACGTGGTTGGGCGCGGCGGTGGTCGCTTGCGCGATACCGGTCGCGATGGCGGCGACGCCGACGAGAACCGCGCCCGCGAGGGCCGCGATACGGGATCTGCGCATGACCGATTGCCTCCCCTGGACCTGTTGGACCTTAGAGGCATGTATAGGAGTGTTCACAGCGAAATGTCCATGCTGTGCAGGTGGCGAGAAACTGCCATGCGGCGAGCCTATGACCCTGTCGCAATGATCCGCTCTACCGTCGTCGGCATGGGGAGGTGGCGCGCCGCGGACGGCGGCAGTGTCGAGTACGGCCGGGACGTGCTGGCGGGGAACTGGCGGCGGCGTACCGCCGTGCCGACGGTCGACGCCGAGCCCGATCTCGTGGTCGAGGACGTGGAATCCGGCTTCTGCGGCGCCGTGGTCGGCTTCGACGGCGACGCGGTGATCCTTGAGGACCGGTACGGCAAGCGGCGGCTGTTCCCGATGCTGCCCGCCGCGTTCCTGCACGAAGGCAGACCGGCCACCCTCCGCAAACCCGCGACGTCCGCGGCCGGGAGCCGGCCACGGCGTACCGCGTCGGGATCGGTGGCGGTCGAGGGCGTCACCGCGCGGGTGGCCCGCGCCAGCCGGATCTGGGTCGAGGGGGTGCACGACGCGGCGCTGGTGGAGCGGATCTGGGGCGACGACCTGCGGATCGAGGGCGTCGTGGTCGAACCGCTGGACGGCATCGACGACCTCCCCGGGGCGGTACGCGGCTTCCGGCCGAGCCCGATCCGCCGGCTCGGCGTACTGGTCGACCACCTGGTGCCGGGCAGCAAGGAGAGCCGGATCGTGGCGTCGGTGACCTCGCCGTACGTGCTGGTCACCGGGCATCCGTACGTGGACATCTGGCAGGCGGTGAAGCCGAAGGCGCTCCGTATCGCGAGCTGGCCGACCGTGCCGAAAGGGCAGCCGTGGAAGGAGGGCGTCTGCACCGCGCTCGGGGTGTCCGACCCGCAGCAGATGTGGCGGCGGGTGCTGGCGGCGGTCGACGACTTCCACGACGTGGAGACCCCGCTGCTGGGCGCGATGGAGCGGCTGATCGACTTCGTCACCACCGCGCCGGAGTAGCGGCTATCGCTCGCCCATCGGGTCGCGGGTGAACTCGAACGTGGCGATGTCCAGCATGGCCACCGCACCGCCGGGGGTACGGCGTACCCGCAGCAGTTCGCCGTCGTTCATGCCGCCGACGCCGCGCCACCGGTCCGCGGCCTCGGGGGCGAACCGCCACGGCGGGGCCGGTCGCTCCACGTACCGGAAGACCAGCTCGGCGACCTCGGCGTCGTACGTGACCTCCCACTCCAGCCCCATGAACCACCAGCGGCCGCACAGCTCCGCGATCTCGGGCGGCGCCGGGGCGGCCGGTTGCCACGGGGCCGGTGTGTCGGGTTCGCGGTCCAGCACCTCGTCGATCACGTCACCGCACAGCCCCAACATGCCAGCCTTCGGGTTGTACGAGTTGACGAAGCTGACCACCCCGGTGCCGGACTTGCGGTGCACCACGAGCATCGCGACGTACCCGGGCATCGAACCGCTGTGACCGACCAGCACCCGGTCGCCCCGCCGCCACAGCTGGAACCCCAGCCCGTGGCCGGCGGTCCAGGATTCCAGGTCGCCGATCGCCACCGGTGCGGTCATCGCGTCCAGGGTGGCGGGGTCGATCACCTCGGGCGCCGGATCGGCGAGGAACGCTGCCCACCGGGCCAGGTCGTCGACCGTGCTCCACAGCTGCCCGGCCGGCGCCATCGCACCCGCGTCGTGCCGCGGCTCCTCGCGCAGCGTGCCGTGCCACGGGTGCACCACGTACCCGGGGGCGAACGGCGCTTCGCACTGGTACGTGGTCCGCGTCATCCCCAGCGGCGCCAGCAGCCGCTTGCCGACCAGCTCGGCCCACGGCTCGCCGGTGATCCGGGCGGCGACCCCGGCGAGCAGGGCGTACGCCAGGTTGGAGTAGTGGAAGGTGCGGAACGGCCTGTGCACCAGCATGTGCGGGGCGAGGCCCTCGAGCAGGACGTCGAGGCTGGTCCCGGGCGCGCGTTCCCACCAGGCGCCCTCGGGTTCGCGTTGCAGGCCGGAGACGTGGCCGAGCAACTGGCGGATGCTGACGGTGCCGACCGGCGCACCCGGAATGTGCCGGTAGAGCAGGTCGTCGAGCTCCAGGCGCCCCTCGTCGCGCAACTGCATGATCAGCGTCGCGGTCAAGGTCTTGGTGATCGAGCCGATCCGGTACTGGGTGTCCGGCGTCGGATCCGGCGTGCTGCCGGCCGACGCCACGTACGCCAGCTCGCCGTCGCGTACCACGCCGAGGATCAGCGACGGGGCGCGTCCCTGCGCCTGCGCGGTGCCGACGAGTTCGGCTACGCGGGCTTCGGTATCCGGAAGTAGTGGCACGGTTTTGCCCTCCCTCGCCGCGTTGCCGTGTCGTGACCATGCGGTACGTCATCGCTGGCGACAGCGTGTCAGGATTCATAGTGTGGCAGCAGTAATTTGGCTGATCATCGGGATTGCGATGGTGGTCGGTGAGATCTTCACGGTGGATCTCGTCTTCCTGATGCTCGCTGCCGGCGCGTTCGCCGCAGCGGGATCCGCGGTGCTCACCGACAGCCTCGTGGTACAGGTGCTGGTCTTCGCCGTGACGTCGGTGCTCACTGTGGGCGGGATCCGGCCGTTTATCAAGCAACGACTGACGCACCACGCAGATGACGGGACCCCGCTGTCCGTCGCGGCCATCGAAGGCGCCGTCGCGGTCGTCCTCGAACGGGTGGACGCGGACAACGGGTTGGTCCAGGTACAAGGCGACACCTGGACTGCGCGCGCCTTCGACGGCACCCAGAGCATGGAGCCGGGGGAGCGGGTCAAGGTCGTGCAGGTCAAGGGCGCTACAGCGCTCGTATGGAAGGACTTTTAGGCGTGGAAGGACTCGTACTCGTACTCCTGATCCTGGTCGCGGTGGTCGTGCTGGTCGCACTGGCCAGAGCGATCCGGATCGTGCCGCAGCAGCAGGTCTACATCATCGAGCGGCTGGGCAGGTACAACAGGTCGCTGACTCCGGGTGCCAACCTGCTGGTGCCGTTCGTCGACTCGGTACGCGAGAAGGTCGACCTGCGTGAGAACGTGGTCAGCTTCCCGCCGCAGCCGGTGATCACCTCGGACAACCTGGTGGTCTCGATCGACACGGTGCTCTACTACGTGGTCACCGACCCACGGCTCGCGACGTACGCGATCCGCGACTTCCTGCAGGCGATCGAGCAGCTGACCGTCACCACGCTGCGGAACGTGATCGGGTCGCTCGACCTGGAGAAGGCGCTCACCAGCCGCGACGACATCAACCGGCAGCTGCGCGGCGTACTGGACGAGACCACGGGCAAGTGGGGGATCCGGGTCACCCGGGTGGAGATCAAGGCGATCGAACCGCCGCCGAGCATTCGGGACTCGATGGAGAAGCAGATGCGTGCCGAGCGGGACCGCCGGGCCGCGATCCTGCAGGCCGAAGGCCACAAGCAGTCCCAGATCCTCACCGCCGAGGGCGACAAGCAGGGCGCGATCCTGCGCGCCCAGGGTTCCCGGGAGGCCCAGGTACTGCACGCCGAAGGTCAGGCGAAGGCGATCCGTACGGTGGCCGACGCGGTGCACCGGGCGAACCCGGATCCGAAGCTGCTCGCGTACCTGTACGTGCAGGCGCTGCCGGCCATCGCTCAGGGCGAGTCGAACAAGCTGTGGATCATCCCGTCGGAGCTGACCAAGGCACTGGAGGGCATCGGTGGCGTGATCGGGCGGTTGCAGGACCAGCCGACCGAGGCGACGGTCAGCGGCGAAGAGTCGGAGGAGCTCGCCCGGATCAGCGCCGAGGCGCACGCCGCCGCCGACGCCGCGCAGGCCGAGGCCGAGTCCGCGCTGCGCGAGGCGGAACGGGCCGTACCTCCGGGCGCCACGCCGTCGGGCCGAACGGGTACGAATCCCTTGGGTGGCTCCGGTGCCGGCGGCGCGGCCCACGGTGATCCAGAGCCGCCGAGCCTTCCGCCAGCGCCGCCAGCTTCGCCTGGTGCCCAGCCCGGGCAGGCGGCGCCCGAGCAGGGCTGGGAGCGACCCTCCTGACCGTGGCCGAGGCCGTCCTGGTCACCGACCCCGGCGACGACCGGATCGGCGACTACCGCGCGTTGACCGACGTCGAGCTGCGTACCCGGTTCGAGCCGCCGCAGGGCTTGTTCATCGGCGAGGGTGAGTTGGTGCTGCGCCGGGCACTGCGCGCCGGATACCGGCTGCGCTCGGTCCTGGTCGACGCGAAACGTGTCGTGCAGTTGTCCGATGTGGACACCGGCGGTGCTCCGGTGTATGCGGCGAGTCCGGAGGTGCTGCAACGCGTCACCGGGTTCCACGTACACCGGGGAGTGCTGGCGTCGTTCCATCGCCGGCCGCTGCCCCCGGTGGGGCAGGTGCTGGCCGGCGCGCAGCGGGTGGTGGTGCTGGAGGACGTCAACAACCACACCAACGTGGGCGCGATCTTCCGGGCGGCGGCCGGCCTGGGCATGGACGCGGTGCTGCTCACGCCCTCGTGTGCCGACCCGCTGTACCGGCGCAGTGTACGAGTGAGCATGGGCGAGGTGTTCGCGGTGCCGTACGCGCGTTTCGCCGACTGGCCGGACGGCCTGGCCGACGTACGCGATGCCGGGTTCTCGGTCGTCGCGTTGACGCCGGGCGAAGGCTCGGTGCCGATCGACGAGCTGGACCAGCAGACCCGCAGCCGGCCGGCCCTGCTGCTCGGGGCCGAAGGCGCGGGCCTGTCGAAACGAGCCCTCGCCGCCAGCGACGTGAAGGTACGCATCCCGATGAGCCGCGGCGTCGACTCGCTCAACGTCGCCGCGGCCGCCGCCGTCGCGTTCTGGGAGCTGCGCCGCTGACCGTCCCCGCGCGATCTTGGAAACCTCCCCGGCGTGGGTGCCGCGGTCACGTGCCCAGCAGGGTGGCGTGCAGTTCCTCGGGTGAGGACGCCGCTGACGGGGAGTCGAGGGCGGCGAGCCAGACGGCTCCAGCGGCGCCGTCGGCGGCGACCCCGATCGGGACGCCCGGCCACTGGCGGAGGGCAACGGAGCATACCTCCGCGGCGAGCGGGGTGTCGGCGGTGAGCAGGCTCCCCGCGAGCACCAGCGGCCCGTCGCCGCCGGTACGCACCCGGTTCGCCGAGTCGACGAGGTGCCCGGCGGCTCGCGCCACGATCTCACCCGCGGCGGGGTCACCGGCGGCGGCGACCTCGCACACCACCGGAGCGAACCGGGCCAGGCTCACGGGCGGCTGGCGGCGTACGGCGTTGATCACGGCGGTGACGGCTTCGCGGCTGGGCGGCAGGTCGGTGACCCCGAGCAGGTCGGCCAGGACCTTGCGTACCAGAGGAGAGTCCGGAGTCCAGCCGTCGAGGTGCGCGAGGGTCGCGCGGACCGCTTCCCGACCCAGCCAGAACCCCGATCCCAGGTCGCCCAGCAGCCAACCGTGCCCGTCGGCGATCCGCAGCAGGGTACGGTCCCGCAGCTGCGCGGCGATCGCCCCGGTGCCGGCGAGCAGCAGGGTGCCGTCGGGTGCGGCGGTGCCGGCCGCGAAGGCCACCACGGCGTCGGCCACGGTCCGGTACGGGCACCGCAGCCCGACCTGGTGCCACATCGCGTCGAACGCCTGCCGTACGGTCGGCTCTTCCATCCGTCCGACGCCGGCCATGCCCACCACGGCGGCGGTGACCTGACCGGGGTCGAAACCGTCCAGTGCGGCGCGCACCGCCGTCTCGACTGCGCCCACCGCGTCCGGTACGTGGTGCGCGCTCGGGTTGCCGCCGGCGGCCGTACCGAAGCCGAGCCGGTGGCCGTGCTCGTCGGCGAGCAGGGCGCGACTCGCGGTGCCGCCGATGTCGAGCCCGAGCAGCAGCGCGTCAGACATCGGTTTCCCCGTTCTCCGGTCGTGGTACGGGAGGCCATCCTCTGTCGTACCGCGATCTCTGGCAAGAGCCAGATCGAGACCCGGGAAACCCTTGACATCCCGGCACGGGCAGAAAGAATCTTCAAAGTCGGGCCCGACACTGAAAGGAAACTCGATACGGCGTGCTGGCCAGAGATCCGTCCAAGCGCGTCCGCGGCGTCGCGCAAGGAGGGGATATGACCGTCAGCAGCGAGAGTTACCTCGCCGAGGTACGGCGCCTGATGGAGCAGGTGGGCCAGACCCAGGCCGCCGCGGTCGGGAAGGCGGCCGAGTTGATCGTGAGTTCTCTGGCCGCCGACGGCGTGGTGCAGGCGTTCGGCTCCGGTCACTCGGAGGCGCTCGCGATGGAGATCGCGGGACGCGCGGGCGGCCTGGTGCCGTCCAACAAGCTCGCCGTACGGGATCTGGTGATGTACGGCGGCGAGCCGGTGGACACGCTCAAGGACAACAAGCTGGAGCGCGAGACCTGGGTGGCCGGCCGGATCTACGAGTTGGCGCCGGTGCGCCCCGAGGACGTGTTCGTGATCGCGTCCAACTCCGGGATCAACGGGTGCGTGGTCGAGCTGGCCACGCTGGTGAAGCAGCGGGGCCACAGCCTGATCGCCTTCACCTCCGTGGCCCAGTCGGCGAAGCTGCCCTCCCGGCACCCGTCCGGACGCCGGCTCGCCGAGATCGCAGACGTGGTGCTGGACAACGCCGCCCCGTACGGAGACGCGGCGCTGCCGCTGCCCGGCGACGGAGCTGTCTGCGCCGTGTCGTCCATAACCGGTGCATTGCTGGCGCAAATGCTCACGGCGGAGATAGTGCGCCGACTGCTCGAAGCGGGCCATACTCCACCCGTCTACCTCTCCGCCAACGTCCCCGGCGGGGACGAGCACAACCAGGCCCTGGAGTCGCGGTACGCCGGTCGGATCCGGCGTACCGCCTGATGTGAGGAGACGCGAATGACCCAATCCCCGCAACGGCCCCCCACCACGTCGCGCCGTACGCTGCTGCGCCAGGCCTCGGTCGCCGGCCTCGCGGTGCCGGCGGCGGGCTTACTCGCCAGTTGCGCGACGTCCGGCGGCGGTGACTCCGACGCCAAGCGCGGCGAGAAGACCGCCAAGAACCCGCTGGGCGTGCCGGAGACCGCGCAGCTCGAGGTGGTCATCTTCAACGGCGGGTTCAGCGACAAGTACGCCAAGGACATCCACGAGCCGCTCTACAAGAAGGCGTTCCCCAAGGCGAAGATCAAGCACGTCGCCACCGAGGAGATCGCCAAGACGCTGCAGTCCCGGTTCGTGTCCGGCAGCCCGCCGGACGTGGTGGACAACTCGGGCGCCAACCAGATGGACCCGGGCAAACTGGCCTCCGAGGGTGCGCTGCTCAGCCTGTCCGACCTGTACAACGCCCCGTCAGTCGACGACCCCAAGGTCAAGGTCAAGGACACGCTGCTCAACGGCACGATCGACGTCGGTGAGTACGACGGCAAGCCGCTGGTGCTCAACTACGCGTACACGGTGTTCGGGATCTGGTACTCCAAGTCGCTGTTCGACAAGCACAGCTGGGAGTTCCCGAAGACCTGGGACGACATGCTGTCGCTCTGCAAGGAGATCAAGAAGGCGGGGCTGGCTCCCTGGACGTACCAGGGGAAGCACCCGCGCTACATGAACTGGCCGCTGCTGTCGATGGCCACCAAGCTCGCCGGCCCGGACATCCTGGTCAAGATCGACAACCTGGAGCCCGGCGCCTGGAAGAACGACGCGATCAAGGAGGCCGCCACCCGGCTGTACGAGCTCAAGCAGAAGGGCTTCATCCTCAAGGGCACCGAGGGGATGGACCACATCCAGGCACAGACCGCCTGGTGCAAGGGCAAGGCGGCCTTCGTACCGTGTGGCTCCTGGCTGGAGAACGAGCAGAAGGATGCCACCCCGGAGGGCTTCGAGATGACGGTGGCGCCCGAGCCGCAGTTGTCCGAGGGCGGCGCGCTGCCGTACGAGGCGATCCGGGCCAGCGCCGGCGAGCCGTTCATCGTCCCCGCGAAGGCGAAGAACCCGTACGGCGGCCTGGAGTACCTGCGGCAGATGCTGTCCAAGTCGGGCGCCGCCGGCTTCACCAAGCTGGTCTCCAGCCTGACCGCCGTGAAGGGCGCCGCCGACGGCCTGAGCCTGCCGCCGGGCCTGACCTCGGCCGCCGACATCCTGAAGGCCGCCGGCGAGAATGTGTTCAACTGGCGCTACCCGTCCTGGTACCTGCCGATGGAGAACCCGGCCATCGACTCGGCCACCGGAGACCTGCTCACCAACCGGATCAAGCCGGACGAGTGGATCAAGCGTTGCGAGAAGGCCGCCGACGACATCCGCAAGGACGACTCGGTGAAGAAGTACAAGCGCTGAGCGGAAGCAGCCGATGCGGCACGGCAAGTACCCCTTCGTGGTGGCGTTCCTGGCTCCGCCGGTGGCGCTGTACGCGATCTACGTGATCTCGCCCTACCTGCAGGCGTTCTACATCTCGCTGACCAGGTGGAGCGGGTTCTCGGCGAACGTCACGTACGTCGGTCTGGCGAACTACCGGCGACTGCTCGGCGACGGCGAGTTCTGGAACGCGTTGCTCCACAACCTGCTGTTGCTGGTCCTGCTGCCAGTGGTCACCATCCTGCTGGGACTGTTCTTCGCGTCGATGCTGAATGTCGGGGGCCGCAGCGGGCCGGGCGCGGTGTCCGGCGTGTTCGGCTCCCGGCTCTACCGGGTCGTCTACTTCTTCCCGCAGGTGCTCTCGGTGGCGGTCGTCGGCGTGCTGTGGCTCTACATCTTCGAGCCGTCCGGCGGGCTGCTCAACGGCGTACTGCGGGTGATGGGTCTGGGGTCGCTCACCAGAGCGTGGCTGGGCGACCCCGCCGTCGCGCTCTGGTGCGTGCTCGCGGTGATGGTGTGGATGAACGTCGGGTTCTACATCGTGCTGTTCTCTGCGGGCATGCAGTCGATCCCGCGCGACATCTACGAGGCGGCGCTGCTGGACGGAGCGTCCCGCTTCACCACGTTCTGGCGGATCACCGTACCGCTGCTGTGGGACAGCATCCAGGTCGCCTGGATCTACCTGGCGATCATCGCGTTGGACGCGTTCGCGCTGGTCCAGATCATGCTGGGCAACGCCGGTGGGCCGTCACGTTCCGGTGACGTGATCGGGCTGGACCTCTACCGGACCGCGTTCAACAACTTCAATTTCGGCTATGCGTCCGCCATGGGCGTGGCCCTGTTCTTCCTCACCCTGACCATCGCGGTGCTGTCGATGCGGGTCACCCGGCGGGAACGGATCGAGTTCTGATGACCACGGCGACAACTCCGGCCCGCCCGTCCAGTGCCGCCAGCCCGGCGCCGCGATCCGGCGCCGGGCCGGCCCGGGACGGCCGCGACGGTTTCAGTCCGCTCAGCCTGCTCAACCACGGCTTCCTCGCGCTGTGGGGGCTGTTCACCGCGTTCCCGCTGCTGTGGGCGATGGCCACCTCGTTGAAGACCAACAACGAGATCCTGATCAGTCCGTGGGAGCTGCCGTCGAGCCTGCACTTCGACAACTTCGCGAGGGCGTGGAGCCAGGCGAACATCGGGCAGTACTTCCTCAACAGCATCATCGTGGTGGGCTTCTCGCTGGTGCTCACCATGCTGCTGGGGTCGATGGCGGCGTACGTCCTGGCGCGGTACGAGTTCCCGGGCAATCGGGTGGTCTACTTCGGCTTCATCGGCGGCATGACGTTCCCGGTGTTCCTGGCGTTGGTGCCGCTGTTCTTCGTGGTCGACCAGATGAAGCAGATCCCGCTGGTGGGGGAGTACCTCACGCTCAACAGCTACGGCGGCCTGATCCTGGTGTACGTCGCGTACTCGCTGCCGTTCACCGTGTTCTTCATGAGCGCGTTCTTCCGTACGCTGCCTACCACTATCGCCGAGGCGGCGCTGATCGACGGCTGCGGCCACTTCGGGCTGTTCTTCCGGGTGATGCTGCCGATGGCCAAGCCGGGCCTGATCAGCGTCGGGATCTTCAACTTCCTCGGCCAGTGGAACCAGTACCTGCTGCCGCTGGTGTTGATGAACGACCCGGACAAGCGGGTGCTTGCCCAGGGGCTGGCGTCGCTGGCGGTGAGCCAGGGGTACCGCGGTGACTGGTCCGCGCTGTTCGCCGGACTGACCCTCGCGATGCTGCCGGTGCTGCTCGTGTACCTGCTGTTCCAGCGGCAGGTTCAGGCCGGGTTGTCGGCCGGTTTGCTGAAGTGATTTCAACCCGGTAAGGGTTTAGCTGGACGGGTTTCGGGTGGGGCGCTGAGGGTAACGACGTGATTACGATCATGCAGCCTGTGCAACCCGTCACACCGCCAATCGTGTCCTAAAGAGCAAGTCATAACGAACGGCGTAACGAACCGGGCCACACGCCCCGGCAAAGCTGAAATGGCTACACTCCCGTCACCTAGGCTGGCACCGTGAAGAGATCTCGAGACCGTGGCTTCATGGCGAACCTCGCGATGCTGCTCGTCTGGGGCCTGGCCGCCGGCGTCGCCGTGGCGGCAGCCGCTTTCCCCGCCGTCGCGGTCGCGGGACTGGGCGCGAAATTCAGCGCCGACTCGTTCGAGGAACTGCCGAGCGAGTTGAAGCTGCGCCCGTTGGCGCAACGTACCGAGGTGTACGCGGCGGACAAGAAGACTCTGATCACGACCTTCTACGACGAGAACCGCAAGTACGTCAGGCTGGACCAGATCGCACCGGTGATGGTGGACGCCATCGTCGCCGCGGAGGACCAGCGGTTCTACGAACACCACGGCGTCGACCTCAAGGGCATCATGCGGGCCATGGTGGCCAACCACCAGGCGGGCCAGGTGCAGCAGGGCGCGTCCACGTTGACCATGCAGTACGTACGGCAGGCGCTGATGTACTCGGCGCGCACCCCCGCGGAGGTACGCAAGGCCACAGAGGACACTGCCGCCCGCAAGCTGCGCGAGATCCGGTACGCGGTGCAGCTGGAGAAGGAGCTGACCAAGGAGCAGATCCTGGAGCGCTACCTCAACATCGCGTACTACGGCCACCGGGCGTACGGGATCGCGGCGGCCAGCCAGGTCTACTTCTCCAAGAGCCCGAAGGATCTCGAGCCGCAGCAGGCCGCGCTGCTCGCCGGACTGGTACGCGCACCGTCGCTGTACGACCCGGCGAGCCACGACCGCTCCGGTGCGCTGGAGCGGCGTAACTGGGTGCTCGACCAGATGGTGGGCATCAAGTACATCACCGGCCACACTGCGCGGACCGCGAAGAAGACGCCGATCGGGCTGAAGCTCAAGACCATTCCGAACGACTGCGTCTCCACCACGCACAACGCCTGGGGTTACTTCTGCGACTTCTTCCGCAACTGGTGGCTGTCGAAGAAGGAGTTCGGCTCCACCACCGCCGAGCGGGAGAACCTGCTCAGACGCGGCGGCTTCAAGATCATCGCATCGCTGGACCCGAAGATCGAGGGGTACGCGCAGGGCCACGTCAACAACGAGCTGAGCAAGAAGAGCAAGTACGCGCTCGGCGCCGTGTTCGTCGAGCCGGGGACCGGCAAGGTACGGGCGATGGCGGTGAACCGTAAGTACTCGCTCGACGACAAGCACAACCTGCCGAACAGCGACCCCGCGAAGCGTCGCGCCCACGTGAGATCGACGTACCCGAACACTGTGGTCCCGCTGCTCGGCGGCGGCGACACCTCCGGTTACCAGGCAGGGTCGACGATGAAGTGGTTCACCATGCTCGCCGCCTTGGAGCACGGCTACCAGCTCGACACCCAGTTCTACGCACCGGGCCGCTACACCACCCACTTCGTCGTGGAGCCCGGCGGCCCGTCGGCGTGCGGCATCCACTGGTGCCCCAAGAACGCCAGCTCCAGCATGAACGGCGTACGGGACATGCACACCGGGTTCGGGATGTCGGTGAACACGTACTTCGCGCAGCTGGTGGAGAAGGTCGGCCCCAAGGCCGCGGTACGGATGGCGGAGCGGCTCGGGCTGCGCTGGCGCAACTCGGTGGACCGCGACCTCGCCAAGCACCCGGACGGCTGGGGCGCCTTCACCCTCGGCGCGCCCGACACCACCCCGCTGGAGATGGCGAGCGCGTACGCGACCGGAGCGGCGGGCGGGCTCTACTGCCAGCCTCGGCCGGTGGAGTCGATCCTCGGTCGGGACGGCAAGCCGATCGCCCTGCCGCACAACTGCAAGAAGGCCGTCTCCGAGGACGTGGCGTGGGCGGCCACCGACGCCGCGCGCTGCCCGGTGGGCGACCACCCGTACAAGGGCTCCTGCGGCAGCTGGGGTACGGCGTGGCGGGTCTCCGGGATCGTGCCCGGCCAGGTCGCCGGCAAGACGGGTACCACGGACTCCAACCGGGCGGCCTGGTTCATCGGGATGAACCGGCACCTCGCCGGCGCGGCCTTCATGGCCGATCCCGACTACCGGCAAACCGACGTGTCCCAGGACGGTACGAGGAAGCCGACCTCGGTGGTGGCGTACACGCTGAAGGACTACATGAAGGGCAAGAAACGGACTCCGTTCGGGGTGCCGTCGAACAAGATCGCGTCCGGTGGCAAGCACGCCTCCGCGCCGCGTCACTCCGACCGCTCCAGCAGCCCGAAGAAGCCGGGTGGTGGCGGCCACGACGGTGGTGGGGGGCGCCGTGGACCGCCGACGCCTTCGTTGCCGGCGCCCGGGCCAACTACCGAGCAGGCGGCCTGGTTCCGCCGCGCCGCCTGACGGAGCGCCGCCTGACGTGAACCGCCCGTCAGCTGAGCAGCACCAGGTCGTCGCGATGGACCACTTCGCGCTCGTACGCCATGCCCAGCTCGGCGGCGATCTCGCTGGTCTTGCGGCCTAGCAGGCTCGGCAGCTCGGTGGCGTCGTAGTTGACCAGCCCCCGCGCCACCGGATGCCCGGCGTCGTCGACCAGGTCGACCGGGTCCCCGGCGGTGAAGATGCCGTCGATCGCGGTGATCCCGGCGGGCAGCAGCGACAGCCGGCGGTCCACCACGGCCTTCACCGCACCCGGATCCAGGTGCAGCCGCCCCCGGGGCGAGGTCGCGTACGCCAACCACAGCAGTCGTTTGCGCGGCCGGTGCGGTCTCGGGTGGAAGAACGTACCCACGGATTCTCCGTCGAGGGCAGCACCGGCGAGGTCGGTGGCGGTGAGCACCACCGGGATTCCCGACACCGTGGCGATCCGCGCCGACTCCACCTTCGTCACCATGCCGCCGGTGCCGACCCCGGCCCGCCCGGCCTTGCCGAGCCTGATCCCTTCCAGCGCCGCGGCGTCGGGCACGTCGGTCACCCGCTGCACGCCCGGCCGGCGCGGGTCGCCGTCGTACAGCGCGTCCACGTCGGAGAGCAGCAGCAGCAGGTCGGCGTGCACCAGCGCGGCGACCAGGGCGGCGAGCCGGTCGTTGTCGCCGAACCGGATCTCGTCGGTGGCGACCGTGTCGTTCTCGTTGACGATCGGTACGGCGCCCAGGTCGAGCAACTTCCGCAGGGTCCGGTACGCGTTGCGGTAGTGCGCGCGGCGGGTGACGTCGTCGACGGTCAACAGCACCTGACCGGCCGGTACGCCGTACCGGGCGAACGACTCGGTGTAGCGGTGCACCAGCAGCCCCTGCCCCACACTGGCCGCCGCCTGCTGGGTGGCCAGGTCGCGGGGCCGGCGGGGCAGCCCGAGTGGCGCCAGGCCGGCGGCGATCGCCCCTGACGACACCAGCACCACGTCGGCGCCCGCGTCCCGCCGCGCCGCCAGTACGTCGACCAGCCCGTCCAGCCGGGCCTGGTCCAGGCCACCGGCCGCCGAGGTCAGCGAGGAGGAGCCGACCTTCACCACGACGCAGCGGGCATCGCGTACCCGGCCGCGGGTCTCGTGTGCGGTCACTGCGGTTCGGCCGGGAAGTGCAGGTCGAGCCAGGTGGACATCTCCTCGTACACCCGCTTGCGGACCGGGACCGCGGACAGCACCAGGTCGTGGACGCCGCCGTCGACCCGGCAGATCGTGACCCGGGGCCCGAGCGCCACCGACCACCGCGCGATGCGTTCCACGTCGAGTACGGCGTCGGACTGCTGGATGGTCCGCCCGCCCCGGCGGGGCGCGCTGCGGGCCGAACACAGCACGAGTACCGGGCACTGGATGGACAACCCGTTGTGCAGTTGTCGTTGGCCGCGCAGCACGGCACGCAGCCAGCCGGCCCGGATCGGGAAGCCGCCCAACGGCTTGGGGGTCAGGTCGTAGCTCCATTCGCCCTGGTAGTCGCGGTGCAGGCTACGGCCGTACGCGTCGCCGGACTTCAGCCACGGCAGCACCATCTGGGGTCGTACCCGGGCCAGGATCTCCAGGGTCGGGGGCGCGAGCAGGCGTACCAGCGTGGGTTCGGCGACGTCCAGCCAGGGACTGTTGAGCAGCAGTCCGTCGATCCCTCCCGCCTCGGGCGGCCGGTTCCGTACGTCGTGTGCCCACAGTGCCGCGATCAGCCCGCCGGTCGAGTGCGCGTTGACGGCTACCCGGATGGCCCCGTCGTCGCGGATGATCCGCATCGCCGCGTCGAGCTCGACGAAGTAGTCGCGCAGGTCGGTGACGTAGTTCGGCGTGTGGTGGTGCCGCAGCGACCGGCCGTACCGGCGCAGGTCCAGGGCGTAGAAGTCGATGCCCTGGTCGGTGAAGTACTCGGCGAGCTCGGTCTGGAAGAAGTAGTCGGAGAAGCCGTGCAGGTAGAGCAGCGCGCGACCGTCCGGGTGGGGCGCCCGGCGGCGTACCAGGGTGGCGTCGAGGTCGCCGTCGGCCTCGGCCGGCAGCCGGATCGTACGGGCCTGGTAGGCCTCGCCGAGCACGTCCGTACGCCACTGCGCCGCGGCGGCCTCGGCAGCTGGGGTGTCGGAGCGCTTTGCGGTCACTACAACAGTGTGCCGGGTCGGGCGCGAAAGGTGTCACCAACATTCCGTGATTACTGCCGAAACGCTCGGTGCGTCGGCGTCGTCCGGCCGCTGGTGCGGTGCTATCGTCGCAAACATGCCGCAGTTGAGGACAGGCGAGGCAGGTCGGCTACTCGGAGTCAGCGACGACACGGTGCGCCGCTGGGTCGATTCCGGCAAGCTGGCGGCCTCTCGAGACGATGTCGGGCGGGTCGTGATCGAAGGCCACGACCTCGCCGCGTTCGCCCAGGCGACGGCCACTGCGCCGGAGCTGGGCAGCCTCACCGAGGAGTCCGCGCGCAACCGGTTCACCGGGCTGGTGACCAGGGTGCTCAAGGACGGGGTGATGGCCCAGGTGGAGATGCAGGCCGGGCCGTTCCGGATCGTGTCGCTGATGAGCCGGGAGGCCGCCGAGGAGCTGGGCCTGGAGCCCGGCGTGGTGACCGTGGCGTCGGTGAAGTCCACCCAGGTGGTCGTCGAGCGGGTGCCGGTCCGATGAAGCTCGCGTGCCGGCTTCTCGTGGTCGGCCTGCTGCTCGCCGTCGCGGGTTGCGCCTCCGCCGCGGGTACGAGTGCCCAACCGCCGAAACGTGAGCTGACCGTCTTCGCCGCCTCCTCGTTGACCGAGGTGTTCGGCGCGCTCGGCGACCGGTTCGAGGCGAAGCATCCGGGCGTGACGGTGAAGTTCTCGTTCGAGTCGAGCGCCACGCTGGCCGAGCAGATCGCCCAGGGGGCACCGGCGGACGTGTTCGCGGCGGCGAGTCCGAAGACCATGGCGACGGTGACCGACGCCGGCCTGGCGCCGAAGCGCCCGCCGGTGTTCGTACGGAACCGGTTGCAGATCGCCGTGCCGGCGGGGAACCCCGGGAAGGTCCACGAGCTGAAGGACCTGGCGAAGCCCGGGTTGAAGGTCGCGCTGTGCGCGGAGCAGGTGCCGTGCGGGGCGGCGGCGGTCACCGCGCTGGCGGCCGGCGGCGTCAAGGTCACCCCGGACACGTACGAGAAGGACGTGAAGGCGGTGATGTCGAAGCTGACGCTGGGCGAGGTCGACGCGGCGCTGGTCTACCACACCGACGTCGTCGCCGCCGCCGGGGACAAGGTCGAAGGCATCGAGTTCCCGGAGGCCCGGAAGGCGATCAACGACTACCCGATCGCGGTGCTCAGAGACGCTCCGCAGCGGTCCCTGGCCAGGCAGTTCGTCGAGTACGTCCGGTCGTCCACCGGTCGCACGGCGCTCGCGAGGGCGGGTTTCGAGCTGCCGTGACCCCCGAGCGTCGGCGGGGAGCTCCCGGTTCGGGGTTGCGGGCACCGTGGGTGCTGGCGGTACCGGCCTTGTTCGCGGTGGCGTTCCTGGTCGGCCCGCTCGTCGCCCTGCTGGTGCGTACGCCGTGGCGCGACCTGCCCAGGCTGCTCGCGGAGCCGGTGGTCGGGCAGGCGCTGTGGCTGTCTCTGATGGCGGCGAGCCTCGCCACGGCGCTGTGCGTGGTGGTCGGGGTGCCGCTGGCCTGGCTGCTGGCCCAACCCGGGCTGCCTGGTCGTACGATGCTGCGCGCCCTGGTCACCGTGCCGCTGGTGCTGCCGCCCGTGGTGGGCGGCGTCGCGTTGCTGATGCTGCTCGGCCGGCGCGGTCTGGTGGGCGCTCCGCTGGCCGCGCTGACCGGCGTCACGATCCCGTTCACCCCCACCGCCGTGGTGCTGGCCGAGGCGTTCGTCGCGCTGCCGTTCCTGGTGCTGTCCGTCGAGGGTGCGCTCCGTACCGCCGACCGCCGGTACGAGGAGGCCGCGGCGACCCTGGGGGCCGACCGGCTGACGGTGTTCCGCCGGGTGACGGTGCCGCTGGTGCTGCCCGGCATCGGGGCGGGCGCGGTGCTCGCGTGGGCCCGCGCGCTCGGGGAGTTCGGCGCGACCGTGACGTTCGCGGGCAGCTTCCCGGGGCGTACCCAGACGATGCCCATCGCCGTGTACCTCGCGCTGGAGAGCGATCCGGACGCCGCGGTGGCGCTCAGCGTGGTGATGCTCGTCGCCTCGGTGGCCGTGCTGGCGCTGCTCCGTGACCGGTGGTGGCCCCAATGACCCCTGAGCGCGCGGGCCTCGCGGAAAGTGCCGTGCCGGGGCTGCGGGCGGAGTTGCGGGTCCGCTACCAGGGCGGCTTCGACCTCGACCTGCGGCTGGAGGTGGCGGCCGGCGAGGTGGTGGCGCTGCTGGGGCCCAACGGCGCCGGCAAGTCGACCGCGCTGCGTACGCTGGCGGGCCTCCGGCCGCTCGACGACGGGCAGCTGCGTCAGGACGGCGTGGTCTGGGACGATCCGGCGCGGCGGGTCTTCGTACCGCCGCATCGCCGGTCGGTCGGCGTGGTGTTCCAGGACTACCTGCTGTTCCCGCATCTGTCCACGGTGGACAACGTCGGGTTCGGCCTGCGGTGCCGGGGTACGCCGAAGCGGGCCGCCCGGCTCGTCGCCGGCGCGTGGCTGGACCGGGTCGGCCTCACCGGGTACGCGGCGCGCAGGCCGCGGTCGCTGTCGGGTGGCCAGGCGCAGCGGGTGGCGTTGGCGCGGGCGCTCGCGGTCGAGCCCGAGTTGCTGCTGCTGGACGAGCCGCTGGCGGCGCTCGACGCCGAGACCCGGATCGAGGTACGCAGCGAGCTGCGCCACCACCTCGCCGACTTCCCGGGAGCTGCGCTGGTGGTGACCCATGACCCGCTGGACGCGATGCTGCTCGCGGACCGGCTGGTGGTGCTCGAGGCCGGTCGGCTGGTGCAACAGGGCGGACCGGCGGAGGTGGCCCGCCGCCCCCGTACCCGGTACGTCGCGAAGCTGGTCGGGTTGAACCTGCTCCACGGCCACGCCCACGGCGGGCGGATCAAGATCGTCGAGCCGCAGGGTTCGGGTGGCGCGGAGACGGTGCAGGCGATGGAGTCTCCGGTGCCGGACGGCGACGTACTGATCGCGTTCCGGCCGGCCGCCGTCTCGGTGTACCGCGAGGCCCCGTACGGCAGCCCGCGCAATGTCTGGCCCGCCACCGTGGCCAGCGTGGACCCGTACGGCAGCAGCGTACGGGTGACCGTCACCGGGCCGGTGCCGCTCACCGCCGAGGTCAGTACGGCGGCGGTCGCCGACCTGGCTCTGGTGCCCGGCGCCCCGGTCCACGTGGCGGTGAAGGCCGCCGAGATCGAGGTCTATCCGGCTTAGCTCGGCGTCGGCAAACGGCCGCGGGGCTGTGTGGGACTGGCAGATCAGGCAACATATCCCGCAATTTCCACCGGGTTCATCGCTGTGACCATTGACACTTTTCGCCACGACCGCTTTTCTTATGGGAAGAAATCTCCTGGCCACCTCACGCGACGCGCGATTCCTGGCCACTCGGGAGGAGGAGACCTGATGGCGCCGGACCGACCCGGACCCCCGACACCCCACTCGTCACCGTTGTCCCGGCGGCGCCTGCTCGGCGGCGCCGCGCTCGCCGCCGGCGGCGTCGTCCTCGGTGGAGCCGCCGACCTGGCCGCGCCACGGCGGGCCGACGCGGCGGTCACGCCACCGCGGATCTACACCCGCGCGGAGTGGAACGCCCGGCCGCCGAGCAGTCCGGTGACCGTACTCGACCGATGGCCGGACCACGTCATCGTGCACCACACCGCGAGCGACAACACCACGGACTACTCGCTGGCCCAGGCGTTCAACCTGTCGCACTGGATCCAGGACCTGCACATGGACACCAACGGCTGGATCGACGCCGGTCAGCAGCTGACCATCAGCCGCGGCGGTTACCTGATGGAGGGTCGGGACCGCAGCCTGTGGGCGATCCAGAACGGACAACACGTACAGGGCGCACAGTGCGCCGGGCACAACGACCACACGATCGGCATCGAGAACGAGGGGCTCTACACCTCCGTCGACACCACCACGATGCTGTTCGACCAGCTCGTCGCGACCTGTGCCTGGCTGTGCGACGTCTATCGCCTGGACCCGCACCAGGCGATCGTCGGCCACCGCGACTACGTCGCCACCCAATGCCCCGGTGACGTGCTGTACGCACGTCTGCCTGAGCTGCGCGATCGCGTGGCCCGCGCGCTGGGGGCGTAGCCGCGGTTTTGGAGAACTGCCGCAACCCCGCGGCGCTCCGACTGCTCCTGATCAGGGAGGTTCGCAGTGACCCACCACCACCCCCGGTCGTTACGGCGCGTGCTGTTCGGCACCGTTTCGGCTCTCGCTCTCCTCGCCACCGTGGCAATGTCGCAGCCCGCGTCGGCCAACACCGGCTCGACCGTCAGATCCGGCGACGACATCGGCATCCAGACCCTGCTTCCCGGCATCGACGTCTCGCACTGGCAGGGCTCGATCAACTGGACCTCGGTCCGCAACGCGGGCATCAGGTTCGCGTACATCAAGGCGACGGAGGGTACGAGCTACAAGGACCCGAACTTCAACACGTACTACCCGGCGGCGTACTACGCGGGCGTGATCCGCGGGGCGTACCACTTCGCCCGGCCCTCGTACTCCGGCGGCGCCACCCAGGCGTCGTACTTCTTCAACAACGGCGGCCGCTGGTCGGCCGACCACCGTACGCTGCCCGGCGCCCTCGACCTCGAAGGCAGCTGCGCCGGCCTGAGCCAGAGCGCGATGCGTACCTGGATCTACGACTTCTGGGCCCGCTACAAGGCACTGTCCACCCGTGACGTCGTGATCTACACGACCGCCAGCTGGTGGAGCACCTGCACCGGCGGTTGGACCGCCCAGGCGGCCCGCAGCCCGCTGTGGGTGGCCCACTGGGGCGTCAGCTCGCCGACCAAGCCGGCCGGCTGGTCGTTCTACACCTTCTGGCAGTACACCAACTGCCGTTCGGTCTCCGGTATCTCCGGTTGTGTCGACGGCGACTACTTCAACGGCGACTCCTCGCGACTGCTGGCGCTCGCCGACAACACCCCGTAGACCAACCCCCAACCCCCACCCCGACGTGGCCGGTCCTCACAAGGGACCGGCCACGTTCCGGTCCGGAAACCCTGCTGTGGTACGCACAGCAGCGTGACAGCGCACCTGGTGACCGCCGCGGAGAGTCTGGCCGCGCAGCGCCGCGCCGCCGGCGGACTGCGGCGTGCCGGACTGGCAGCCGGCGACCGCGTGGCCGTGCTGGTGCCGCCGTCGGGCGACCTGCTGGCGGTGGTGCTGGGGGCGCTGCGTACCGGAGTGATCCCGGTGATCGGAGATCCGGCGCTGCCGGCCGCCGAGCGCGCGGAGCTGCTCGCCGACGCCGAGCCGCGGCTGGTGCTCGACACCCCAGCGGCACTCGGTGCGGTGCTCGAGGCGCCACCGGTCGAGCTGGCCGACGCGCCACTGGGCCGGCCGATGCACTACACCTCGGGCACCACCGGTCGCCGCAAGGGCGTGTGGTCGGGGGTGCTGAGCGAAGCCGACGCACGCGCCCTGCTGGCCGAGGAGACCGAGCTGTGGTCGCTGGCCGCCGACGACATCCACCTGGTGCTCTCGCCGCTGCACCACTCCGCGCCGCTGCGGTTCTCGACGGCCACGCTGCTGGCCGGGGGATCGGTGCTGCTGGGCGGCAAGTTCGACGCGGCGACGGCGTACCGGTTGATTGCCGGGGAACGGCCGACGACCGCGTTCGGCGTACCCACTCAGCTACGGCGGCTACGGGCGACGGTGGGTGAGGGGCGGCCGGACCTGGCGTCGTTCCGGCTGTTGGCCCACGCCGGGGAGGCGTGCCCGCAGCCGTTGAAGCAGTGGGCGGTGGACGTGTTCCCGACCGACTCGGTGTACGAGTTCTACGGCTCCACCGAGGGCCAGTTCACGGTCTGCTCCACGGCGCAGTGGCGGGAGCATCCGGACAGCGTCGGCCGGGCCCGCCCGCACCGGCGGCTGTCCGTCGACGACAGCGGCGCGATCTGGTGCCGCGTCCCCGACTACGCCCGGTTCGGGTACTGGCGGGACCCGGACAAGACGGCGCGGGCGTGGCGCGGCGACGCGTTCACCGTCGGCGACGTGGGCCGGCTCGACGCCGACGGGTATCTCTACCTCGACGGACGCCGCGAGGACCTGGTGATCACCGGCGGCGTCAACGTCTACCCCCGCGAGGTGGAACGGGTGCTCGCGGAGTGTCCCGGCGTCGCGGAGGTCGCGGTGTTCGGCGTACCCGACGAGGAGTGGGGCCAGCGGTTGTGCGCGGCCGTCACCGGCTCTGCCACCCCTTCCAGCCTCTCCGAGTACGCCGAGCAGCGCCTCGCCCCGGCGAAGCGCCCGAAGACGTACCGCGTGGTGGCCGACCTGCCGCGCACGGCGACCGGGAAGATCCGCCGGGTCGACCTGGCCGGGCTGCTCGACCGGTGACGGCTACCGGTGCCGGGTGAAGCACACCACCTGCTGGAACGTCGACCGGTTCTGCCAGTCGATCGGCCGTACGCCGACCACCCCCGCGGCGACCGGCCGGGTGTAGTCCTGGCTCTTGTCGTACGTCAACGAGCCGGCGTCGGCCACGCCCTGCGCTGACCCGGCCCGCTTCACGGCGGCGGCCAACGAGGCGCGCAGCGTGTCCCGGCACGCGTCCAGGGAGCCGTCGCCGCAGTAGGTACGGGACCAGCCGCCCCGCACCGGCTCGCCGAGCAGCTGTCGCAGGTCCTTGTTGACCCAGCCGTACCAGGGCGGGCCTAGCCACGAGGACGCGTTGCCGACCCGCGGGTGGTCGTCGAGGCCGAACCGGAGATCGTCGGTGAGCCCGCCGAGCCCGCCGCGCAGCACGTCGCGGCCGACGGCGTACCGACCGCGGGGGGTGGAGTCGGTGGGGGCGGACTCCCACCACTCGTCGAAGATCGCGATCGCGGCCTGGTGGGAGTAGCTGCCGTCGCGGTCCCGGTCCTCGCGCAGCGCCCCGTCGGCCAGCCATCCTTTCAACTGGTCGGTCGCGCCCCTGGTCTGCGGGTCGTCACCGATCACCTTCAGCAGGTACGGCAGCGTCTTCGCCGCCCTGGTGTCGGCGAACCCGGCGTCCGCGACGGCGGCGAGCAGCGACTTCGGGGTCACGCCACCGTCCCGTACCAGCGGCGCGATCCGGTCGGACAGGGCGAGGCTGCGGTGCACCGAGCCGTTGTCCCAGGTGTCGTCGGCGACCACCGGCCCGGCGCCCGGCTTGTTGTTCCACGAGATCAGGTACCCGCTCGGCGGATCGATCTGGTGCAGGTGCTCGTCGAACGACAGCCAGCCGTTCCAGTCGTACCGGGAGTCACCCCAGCGGGGCAGGTCCAGGGTGGTCGCGGACGAGCGGTGGGGGAGCAGACCGGAGCCGAAGTACGCGATGTCGCGCGAGTCGGCGTACTGCCAGTTGAACGTGTACCCGATCTCGTTCACCGCGTGCTGGAACGACGCCGCGTCGGTCACGTAACCCGGGTCGTTCGCCCGCGCGAAGCCGACCAGCGAGTCCACCTCGTGGTGGTACGTGCTCCGCTGGCTCACCAGCGCCACCGGCTCTCCGTCCACAGTGGTACGCAACTGCACGATCCCGTGGCGCGTACGCAGCACCTGGAAGGTGTACCGCCGCGGCGGCTCGACCGAGCCGATGCTGGGCAGCGCGGTCTCGGTGTGGGTGCGCCGGTCCATCGCCACGCAGTCGCCGTCGCGCAGGTAGTGCACCGAGTTCACCGTCGGCTGCGAGCCGTCGGGTTCGCAGAGCCGCTCCGCCACGGTGTCCACGTTGTCGAAGCCGGCGCTGGTCGGGGACCACGCGTAGTCGGTGCCGCGCCCCACCTGCACCACGATGTTGGTGCCGGCGAAGGCGACGCCGCGGGCGTGGATGCCGGGGCCCTCGAGCGCCATCTCCGTCCACAGCTGCGGTGCGTACTGGCCGGTCTGGGGGCCGGCGACCATCACCGGGTGGCCGCTCGCGGTGTGGTCGCCGGAGACCAGCGCCGCGTTGCTCATCCCGCGCGCCGCGCCGGCCAGGTCGATGGTGCCGAACGGTGCGTCGAGCGTGCCGCCGTGCGAGGCGATGTCGCCGGTGAGCAGGTTGTCGATGCTCGGCCCGGCGCCGCCGGTGGCGCCGGTGCCGGGCGCCTGCGGGCCGCCCTCCGGGTCCGGCATCGCGACCCCGTCCAGCGTCGGGTCCACCGCCCCGCCCCCGTACGACCACCGGGTGCTGGCCGTCGTCGGCGCCTCTGGGTCGTCGCGGCCGCGCAGGTCTTCGTACACCGTGGTGCCTTCGGTGGAGCCGTACTTCTTCTGCAGCTGCTGCAGCAGCAGGGCGTTGCCGTACTCGGCGCCGCCGCCCTTGCCGAAGATGCCGCCGACCAGCCCCGCGACGTAGACCACGTCGGTGAGCTGCCACGCGGTCGGCAGCTTGCCGAGGGCGGCGTACTCGGCGGGGCATCCGGCGCCGGTCGGCAGCGCGAGCGGGCACATCGCGTTCTGCGCGGCGTTGATCCCGGCCACGTACGACTCGGCGGCGGACTTCAGCCGGGCGCCCTCGGCACCGTAGCGGGTCGCCACGTTGTCGATCTGCGCCTGCGCCTCCGCCTCGGTGTAGTACGAGCTGCGCAGCACGTCGGAGTCCATCGCGACGTTGGCGTCGGAGGCTCCCAGGAACTCCGCCGACCGGGCCTTGCCGGCGTGCCGCAGCACGTCCTGCAGGAACATCCGGTCCCTGGTCCCGGCGTACCCCGCCCCGTACGCCACCGCGTCGTAGCTGGTGCCCTTGATGTGCGGCACGCCGTACGTGTCCCAGGTGATCGTGACCCCCGGCTTCGGAGTCTCGACTTTCGCGACCTGGTCCGGCGGCACGTCGAAGCCCTCGGACTTGAAGTACTTCGTCAGGTCGGCGGACCTGATCTGGGACGGCGTCAGGCGGCCGAGGGCGTCGTACATCTCCCATTGGTTCGCGAAGTTGCGGGGCGCGTTCTTGCCGTCCACCGCTTCCCGGTCGACCGGGTCGCCGGCGAGTACGGTCGCCAGATCGGTCGCGGTGACCGTGCCGGACTGGCCCGGCGGCATGACGTTGAGCACCTCGCCGTAGTCGTCGCCGGCGGCGAGGCTGGCGCGACCGGGCCCGGTCAGCACGAGCAGAGTCGCGGCCGTGACCACAGCGATGACCAGACGAGGCGTACGCATCCGAAGCTCCCTCTGTCGCGCCCGAAGGTCCGGATCGCAGCCGTCGTGGATGGTTCGGGACCGTATTAGAAGCCTTTTCACGTGTTTGTCGCTGTGGCAATTTCTGCCGTTACTGCCGGTTGTCATCTCACTATTCGTGCTGGCGCAGTGCACTGGCGGTGGCGATTCTTCACGGTTTGAAAAAATCGCCCGTAAAAAAGTAACGGTACGGTCTTGCGGCGGATTTGAGGTTGTGAAGAAATGTGCAGGTCATGCTCGGAAAGGGTTTGTCCGGCGTGCCGGGCCGACCCACAGCGGGGAGGTTCTATGGCGAACACTCATCGCCTGCACCCCCGACATGACGGCAAGGCTCGTACTCGTGGCCGGCGCACCTGGCGTACCGCCGGCGTGGCGCTGATCGCACTGTCGATCGCGAGCTTCGCATCCGTCGGGGGACTCACCATCACGTCGGCGAGCGCCGACGACAACCGGGTTCGCGGCATGGACGTCGCGTCCCACCAGGGCAACGTCGACTGGAACTACTGGTGGGGCCAGGGAATGCGCTTCGTGTACGCGAAGGCGACCGAAGGCACCTCCTACCAGAATCCGTACTTCGCGCAGCAGTACAACGGCTCCTACCAGGTGGGCATGATCCGCGGCGCCTACCACTTCGCGTTGCCCGACCGGTCCAGCGGACGCGACCAGGCCAACTACTTCGTCGACCACGGCGGTGGCTGGTCCGACGACGGCAGGACACTGCCCGGGGCGCTCGACATCGAGTACAACCCGTACGGCGCGACCTGCTACGGCAAGTCCGCGTCCGGCATGGCCGCGTGGATCCACGACTTCGCCGACACGTACCACTCCCGGACCGGGCGCTACCCCACGATCTACAGCACTACGAACTGGTGGCAGACCTGCACCGGCAACGCGGGCTCGTTCGGCGACACCAGTGCCCTGTGGCTGGCCAGGTACGGCCCCGAGCCCGGCGGCCTTCCGGCCGGCTGGGGCGTCCACACCATCTGGCAGTACTCCAGCGACCCGGTCGACCAGAACTGGTTCAACGGCTCGTACGAGCGGCTCAAGGTGTTCGCGAAGGGCTCGGAGAACCCGCCGCCGGCGACCACCGCGCCACCACCGCCCCCCACCACGACGGCTCCGCCACCACCGCCCCCGTCCGAATCGCCGACCACCTCGCCAAGCGACACCGCTGAGCCGTCCACGTCGGCTCCGGCGCCCGGAGGCGGCGGCGGGCTACCGGTCACCGGCTCGAGCATGCTCACGTTGGGCGGCATCGGCGCGCTGCTGCTGATCGCCGGTATCGCGATGCTCGTCCTCGGCCGTCCCGCCCGCACGGCCGGGCTGCACGAACGAAGCGGCTGAGGCCCGGGTCCACTCCCGGTCCGAGACAGTCGGGCTGCCGTACCTTTTCGGGTACGGCAGCCCTTCGTCGTTCCCCGTCCGGCTCGCCCCGGGCCGGCCTGATCGCTAGGCGGGTTCGCCGCTGAGCACAGGTGCCCGGTCGGCGGCGTGGCGTACCACCACCACGTTGCACGGCGCCTCGCTCAGCAACGTACGGGTGGCGCTCTCGTCGATCAGCGCGGCGAACCGGCCGTGGCTGGGGCCGCCGACCGCGATCGCCCGGGCGTTCACCGTCTCGGCGTACCGGGCGAGCGCCCGGCCGACCCCGCCGTGGTCCCCAACACTGCGCAGTACGTGTCCCGTAGCCGCGACCCCCGCCCCGGCGAGTACGCCCACGTGCCGTTCCACATCCGCGCGCGCCTGCTCGACCGACTCCCGGTCGACGGCGGCGTCCTCGAACACCTCGGTCTCCAACACCCGCAGCACGTCGACCGGACAGTCGGCCATACGCGCCATCCCGATGACCGCGTCGATCACCTCGTCCGCGGCGTCGCCGGCGGCGGGCGAACTGGCCACGGCGACCACGATCGGCCGCTCGCTCGGCGTGGCCGACGATTCAGTCCCCGCCGCAAGTTCAACCTGCACGGCGTCCCGTCCGCCGCGACCTGACTGGGCAGCCGCGAGACCGAGCTGGTCGGCAAGCAGGGGCTGGTCGGCAAGCAGGGGCTGGTCGGCAAGCAGGGGCTGGTCGGCAAGCAGGGGCTGGTCGGCAAGGTCGGGCTCGGCCGGTGCCGGCGGTGTCGCGGTGACGAGGTCCTCGGACTGCCGCCGCTCCGCCTCGGCGAGCAAGCGGTGGCCGGTCACCAGCACCAGAGCGGCGAGTACGAAGGCTCCCGCTCCGATCAGGAAAGGCAGACTCACCCCGTACGACTCGGCCAGCCTGGCCGCCACGTACGGTGCCAGCCCGCCACCGATGAACCGTACGAACCCGTACGCCGCCGAAGCCACCGGGCGGGGCACCGGAGACACGGTCATCACGGCCTGGGTGGTCAGGGTGTTGTTGACCCCGATGAACGCCCCGGAGACGATCACCGCCACCGCGATCGTGGTACGCGACCCCGGGTTCAGCCCGATCGCCAGCATGACGACGGCGAGCGCGGCGAAGTTGGCGTACAGCGACGCGGCGGTGCCGAACCGGGCCTGCAGCCGCGGGGCCACGAAGATGCTGAAGATCGCGACCAGGACACCCCAGCCGGTGAACACCAACCCGAGATGGTGCGCGTCGAGGTGCAGCGGGAAGGGGGCGTACCCCAGCATCGTGAAGAAACCCCAGTTGTAGCAGACCGCGGTGAGACTCATGATCAACAGCCCGCGGTGCCGCAGCGCCTTGATCGGATCGGCCAGCGACGTACGCCGCGCCGGCGCCGGAGTCGGCTCCAGCAGGACGACCGTCGCGATCAGTGCGATCGCCATCAGGACGGACACACCGTAGAACGGGCCCCGCCAGGAGATACTGCCAAGCTCGCCGCCGAGCAGGGGACCGGCCGCGATGCCGAGGCCGAGGGCGGTCTCGTACAAGATGATGCCGCCGACGAACCCGCCGCTCGCCGACGCGACGATGACCGCCAGGCTGGTGGCGATGAACAAGGCGTTGCCGAGCCCCCAGCCGGCGCGGAACCCGACGATCCCGGCGATGCTGTCGGTCGATCCCGCGGCGGCGGCGAAGATCACGATCAGCGCGAGCCCGCCGATCAGCGTCCGCTTGGCGCCGAGCCGGCTGGAGAACCACCCGGTGACCAGCATCGCCACGGCGGTCACGACGAGGTAGCTGGTGAACAGCAGGCTCACCTGGCTCGGCGAGGCGTGCAGGTCGTGGGCGAGCGCCGGCAGAATCGGGTCGACCAGGCCGATGCCCATGAACGAGATGACACAGGCGAACGCGACCGCGTACACGGCCTTGGGCTGACGGAACGGGTTTCCGATGGCGGGGGCTGACACCGTTGGCTGCTCCAGGTCTAGTGGGTCAGTGGGCGAGACTGATGAGCCGGTCGATGGCCGGCAGCGCGGCCGCGATCGCGGTCCGCTCGTCCCGCGTAAGCTGCGCGAGCAGCGCGGTCAACTGCTCAGCCCGAGCACTCCGGCGGCCGGCAACGAGCCGGCGACCCGCGTCCGTGACGTGCACCATCACGAGCCGCCGGTCGTCGGGATGCCCGCGCCGCTCCGCCAGACCGTCCCGCTCCAACCGACTGACCAGCTGCGTCATGGCAGGCTGCGTGACGTGCTCGGCGGCGGCCAGCTCGGTCAACCGCATCGCCCCGTCGTTGGTCAGCCGAGCCAGCGTCGCCGCCGTCGTGAGGCTGATGTCCCCGGGCGGCGACAGGCTGCGAATCAACCTGATCAGCCGCTCCAGGGCGGCCGCCATCTCCACCCGGTCGATCGTCGCGCTCGATGCACTCACACGAGCATTTCTATCACGTACGTATAGAAGACCCTTATACATGTACGCCGTGACCTGCCTCGCACCGCCGTACTCCCGTCCGGGCTGGCGGCGTGCGAACCCGCGTGTGCGACACGCAGCCGAACGTGTAAAGTTTCCGCTCGCGGCGGCCACACCGGTGCCCTCTCCAGACAGGGGCCACCGGGTAGAGTGGACAGGTCGCGAGTCCGAGTGGCGGAATGGCAGACGCGCTAGCTTGAGGTGCTAGTGCCCGGTATAGGGCGTGGGGGTTCAAGTCCCCCCTCGGACACATT